>OJOP01001463.1_pt1 | contig 10566 bp, 9 predicted proteins | sample 1598161 | NCBI WGS metagenome assembly OJOP01 (sample SAMN01915206, study PRJEB22387) | human gut metagenome | isolation source: stool | host: Homo sapiens | place: USA | reverse complement strand
CTTCAAGATTGGTGTACGTGGGATAAGGATTATAACGAGGGTATCGTTACCCCGATCCGTAAAGGCTTGCTGGCGATAGCGGGATTGGACGGGGATGAGTACACCAGTGTCCTGCTGCAAGGTAGCGGAACGTATTGTGTGGAGGCTACGATCGGGGCCGCCGTGCGTCCGGAGGATAAATTATTGATCCTCGCTAACGGTGCTTATGGCAAACGTATGGCGCAGATCGCCGATTATTATCATATCAATTACGTACTGGTCTCTTTGCATGAGACGGAACTGGTAACCGGCGAGGTAGCCCGACGTGCCTTGGAGGAACATCCCGGTATCACGCATCTCTCAATGGTACATAGCGAGACCACGACCGGTTTGTTGAATCCGATTGAGGAGGTAGCCGAGGTGATCAAGGGCCGGGGGATTACCTTTATCGTGGATGCGATGAGCAGCTTTGGCGGTGTCCCTATCGACGTGAAAGGTTTAGGTATCGACTTCTTGGTCAGTAGTGCGAACAAATGTATTCAAGGAGTTCCCGGCTTCGGCTTTATCCTCGCCCAAAAAGATAAATTGATGGCGACGAAGGGGAATGCCCGCTCGCTTTCCTTAGATATCTATGCCCAGTGGGAAGCGATGGAGAAAGGGGGAGGCAAATGGCGTTTCACGTCTCCGACGCACGTGGTTCACGCTTTCTACCAAGCCATGAAGGAATTGAACGAGGAAGGCGGTATCACGGCTCGTTATAAGAGATATCAAGAGAATCACCAGATATTGGTGGAAGGTATGCGTAGATTGGGTTTCAAGACCTTGCTGCCCGATGATGCCCAAGGGCCTATTATCACTTCGTTCTTATATCCTTCCGCGGATTTCGATTTCACCTCGTTCTACGCACGGCTGAAGGAGAAAGGCTTCGTGATCTATCCGGGTAAGATCTCGGATGCGGATACGTTCCGTATCGGTAATATCGGAGATATCTTCCCGAAAGATATGGAAGCCTTGATACAATCGATTAAAGAGATCCGGTAATTGATGCCCGTAACGTAACGAGTCCTTCGGGGCCCATATTGAACAGCAAATCCGCTATACTCAGATTGGGGAGGAATCCGAATTTCTCCCGGAATACTTGATAATAAGGTTCCGGGCAGAAGGCGGGATCTTCCCCTTCGTGTTTCGGGCGGATCGTTTCCCGGAAATCGTTGGCTACCTCCGATTCATAATGCTCGGTGTAGACGACTGCGGGTTGCATATCCAACAGGTCACAGACTAGACGGCGCAGTTCCTCGTTGAAGTCGAGGAGGAACTCGTATTTCTTTTCGTAGAAAGGAGCGAAGTCATCGGCATAATACTCGAAAAACGGACTCATATTGTAGGCCGATACCAAAGCGTTCCAGTGTAGGTGCCGCCAGTTTCCGTGGTCGGAGATACGGATGTCCTTGGTCTGGCATTTCAAGGTATCTGGCTTGACGATGGGGATGGATAGGGAGAGTGGGCCGTTCGCGGCGGCGATGGAACAACGGTTACGATAGGTTTGCTTCACGTAATTCTCGGCGGTCTCGATACGGACCTCCGGGTATTGGAGCATCTTACAATATTGTTGTATGGGGCCTAGATAGGCGGTCGCTATATATACAGGTCGCATGATTAATGAACGGGTTTAAAGATTCGTTGTTTGTCGGGGCTGTACCAGCAGAGCCAAGCGTTGCCGACGATATGGTCGGCCGGTATGAAACCGAGATGGCGGGAATCTACCGCCTCGTTGGTATTATCGGACAGTACCCAATAGTAGTCTTGTTGGAAAAAGAAGAAATTAGTCTCCCGCCCGTCCAGATATAACTTTCCGTCACGGAAGGAAGCTTTACCATCCGTCTCCCGCATGATGATCTCCTTGCAGGCGGTGAGCGAGGCGGCGTCCAGCGGGTAAGACCGGTCTTTCCGTGGGACGATCAACATGTATTCTTGCATTTGTTCCCCGATAAAATGACGGTTTATGGCGTCGGGCAATTCCTCCCTCAATTGATATTCCTCGAAAGCCGTGAGGCTGAGCATACAGCCGAAACTTTCCTGCCTGAAATCCCTAAGTGGGATGTCCAACTTCTCTAACGTCTCCAAGAACGTCTCCTTGGCGCTCAGTGTTATGAAATAGGAACAGAGGGAGCGAGGAGAGCGGGGGATTTTATGCCCGTTTATCGTATATCCGTCCATGCTGACCCGGATCGTATCGCCCGGCATACCGATGCAGCGGCTGATGAATAAGGGAGCATCCGCGGAATCTCGAGAGAGCGGGCTGGTAAAAAGCACGACCTTGCCCCGGACGGGCTTATTCTTCCCCGGTATTTTATTGACTAGGATATAATCCCCTTTATGCAAAGCCTCTTCCATAGAGTCCGTGGAGATGCGATAGGACTCTATGCAGAAAAGGCGTATGAGCATGACGATCCCTGCGGCTAGCGCGAAAGCTGCCAGCCATCGTATCAAGGTCATTATATATTGTTTGATCGTCATGCTTAATCAGTAAATAATTTTTCCCGCAGATGACGCGGATGCCCTTCGGGCGGATCATTTCTGATTCTTTCCGTGCCAGCGGCACGATCTGCGTCATCCGCGTCATCTGCGGGACCCTTTTTAAAGTTCGAATAGACCTCTTCCAATCCGATTTTAATCCGGATGCACCCAACGGAACAGGCGGTTCCAACGGATACCACCGTCGAACAGACTGCGATCCTTGTCCAAGGATAGCCAAACCAAGATCGGCTTGCCGACAATGTGATCCTCGGGTACGAAACCCCATGAGCGGCTATCCGCGCTATTATGGCGGTTATCGCCCATCATCCAGTAATAATCGTATTTAAACGTATAGGAAGTCTCGGGCTTGCCGTTGATGTAGACCTTGCCGTCCTTCACTTCCAAGGTGTTGTTCTCGTAATTCTTGATACAACGGCTGTACAACGCCAGATTACGTTCGTCCAACGGGATGGTAGCCCCTTTCTTCGGGATCCAAAGCGGCCCGAAGTTATCACGGGTCCAGCCAGTATTGTATCCGACCGGATAGGTAGGGCCGCCCAACGTCTCCGGCTCGATGATAACCTTCTTCACGGTAGGTAACTTCTCCGCTATCGCCAAGGCCTTTTTCGTGAGTGGCAGGCGATATACCGGGTTGTACTGTCCCTTCGCATTAGGCGTAAAGCCTAGGTATGACAATAGGTTTTGGTAATAACCGCCGCTGGAGGCCAGCATACGGTCATCCTTGCTTACGTCCATCAAACGGAATTGCTCCTCTGTGATCGGGGAACCGTCTGTTTCGATGAAGTAGTTGAACTGCATATCTTTCGGGTTCTCGGCGGGTTTACCGTCTATGTACACTTGGTTGTCTATGAGTTGGAGCGTATCACCCGGCATACCGATACAACGCTTCACGTAATTCTCCCGTTTGTCGACCGGGCGGTACATAACCTCGCCGAACGTGGCCTTATCCAATAAGATACGTTCCCGTCCGTACTCCTCGACCAAGGAGTAGTAATCCGGGTTTTGCACTTTCACGGCGATCGTGTCGCCTGCGGGGAAGTTGAACACTACGATATCATTACGTTTCACGTGGCCCAAACCTTTCACCCGTTTGTAGCCCCATTCCGGCCAATCCAGATACGATTTACAGTTTAAGATAGGCAACGTATTTTGTACCAACGGAAAGGAGATCGGCGTGTTCGGTACGCGAGGGCCGTAACTTAATTTGCTGACGAACAGGTAATCTCCTACCAGCAAGGATTTCTCTAGGGAAGAACTCGGTATCTGATAGTTCTGGAAGACGAACAAATTGATGAAATAAACGGCTACCAGCGCGAATACGATATCGTCCACCCATTCCAATACGTTGCGTACCGCCGGGTTCTTAGACCGTTTCCAAGCTCCCCAAGGGATGTAGTGCGTCAAGAATATATCGACTAGGACGATTAATCCCAGCAGTAACCATACGTTTTGCATCCAGATAGCGAACAACGTGTATAATACGGCCGCTATACTAAACTTGATCCATTGTTTTTTCGTGAACTTCTTCATCTTTTAGCTAATACGTTTAGAATTTGAATAAGTCATTCATGCCTAGGAAACCTTTCTTTCCGGCGGTAAACTCTGCCGCTATTACGGCGCCTAGCGCAAATCCGGCACGGCTCTTGGCATCATGCTTGATACTGATCGTATCTACGTCCGACTCATACGTGATCTCGTGGATACCCGGAACCTCACCCTCACGGATGGCGTGGATCGGCAGGGCGGGCGCGCTCTCGGCGGTCTCTAAGGTCCAGCGGTCTTTACGATCGATATTTTCCAAGATTCCTTCGGCCAACGTGATAGCCGTTCCACTGGGTGCGTCCAGCTTGTGGATATGGTGGACTTCTGTCATTTTAATGTCGTAGGAGGGGAAGTTGTTCATGATTTTCGCCAGATACTTATTCATGGCGAAGAAGATATTTACGCCGATGCTGAAGTTGGAGGCGTAGAAGAAGGTTTTGCCCTCTTTCTCGCATTTCTCCTTGATCTCGCCGATACGGTCCAGCCATCCGGTAGTACCCGATACGACCGGCACGCCTACCTCGAAACATTTCATATAGTTATTGAAAGCGGTAGCCGGGGTAGTAAACTCAATCGCCGCGTCGGCGCTCTTGAACGCTTCTGAATATATATCCTCAGCGTTATTGATATCTATGATGGAAACAATTTGATGTCCTCTTTGGATGGCGATCTGCTCGATCGTTTTGCCCATTTTCCCGTAACCTATAAGTGCAATTTTCATACTTTAATTCAATTAATGTCGCAAATATACAGAAAATGAATTACATTTGAATCCAAAATCTTAACTCTGAAAGAATATGGAACGTTTATTACACTATGTTTGGAAATACAAACTCTACGCGAGTACTCCATTGACTACCACCGAGGGGCTTCCTATCGCTGTTATCGATCCCGGAATACAAAACACCGACGCCGGTCCCGACTTCTTCAACGCCAAGATAAAGATTGACGGCACGGTATGGGCCGGAAGCGTGGAGATCCACGAAAAAGCTTCCGATTGGTTGCTGCATCATCATGATTCAGATAAGGCATATGACTCCGTTATCTTGCATGTAACGGGTGTGAATGACGCATCTATCTGCCGGATGAACGGTGAGCCTATTCCTCAATTGATATTATCCGTTCCGGAACCTGTCCGGAAAAATATCGATTGGTTATTGGTAAGAGAGGTGCCCGTCCCCTGCCTCGAGCGGATTCAAGATGTGGACTCCGTACATCTGGCCTCATGGATGGATGCCTTGCTCGGTGAGCGGCTGGAACGAAAGACAGAGGATATATACCGTCTGTTGGATCAGTATCAAGAGGATTGGAACGAGGTGTTCTATATCCTATTAACCCGTAGTTTCGGCTTTGGCGTGAATAGCGACGCTTTCGAGTGGTTGGCGAAAAGCCTCCCCCTGCGATATATCCAAAAGCAAAGGGCTAGCGAGTCGCAAGTAGAGGCGATGCTTTTCGGACAAGCGGGTATGCTCTCGGAAGAGGGCTCCTGCCATTACTACCGTCTGCTGAGGCGGGAATATGAGTTTCTCCGCCATAAGTTCGGGCTCAAGCCTTTGGATGACTCCTTGTTCAAAAGCCTCCGTATCCGTCCAACCAACTTCCCGCATGTGAAGTTGGCGCAACTGGCCGCTATCTGGCATCGGTACGATACGTTATTCTCGATGATCCTGTCCGCTTCTTCTCCTAAAGAGATCAAGGATTATTTCCGTATCCAACCCTCGGATTATTGGAAGAATCATTATCATTTCCAATACGCCTCGGTGGAAAAAGATAAAATGATCGGGGAGAATGCCTTGAATATCCTGTTAATAAATACGGTAGTCCCTCTGCTATTCGCTTACGGCGGTCGAAATAAACTTCCTGAGTATTGCCTGCGTGCGACCCGCCTCTTGGAGAGTATCCCGCCGGAACGCAATCATATCGTAACCGCTTTCGCTCGATCCGGTATCGAAGTCCATAACGCTGGTGATACGCAATCACTCATCCAGTTAAAACGAGAATATTGCGAGAAGCGAAAGTGTTTGTATTGCCGGATTGGGTTCAGGTTGCTAAAACGAAGTGTTAATCCTCCTCGGTAAAAGGAGCTCTTATATACTTGCCGTCTTTATGATTATTGGTGATATAACGTAATATATCGATCACCTTTCCGGTTGAAAAAAACATACCATGTGGTATGCTTGCTGCTTTTTCGTTTGAAAAAAGCGTATTGCAAATCTCTCCCGTATCGGTTGAACCTCATTTCAGCTGTATGGGAGAGATTATAATGTGGTGCATGAGGTAAAGTGTGGATGAAATCGAGGATATCATCGATAAGTATGTTTGCGTACTCAATGTATGAATAATAATCTTTCTCAAATAAGGTGTCGGCTAAATCCATCAGATAAGTGATTATTTCTTTAGGGATAATAACTTTTGTGTTATTTTCTTTGTGCGTTTTTTTCATAGAAATGTTTTCTTAGTTCTTGTTTTGCGTATTGTCTGAATTCCTCGATGCTCAATCCTTTGTTCCAATCTCGTTCAAATTCATCAAGGTTACTATCCGATAGGTTTACTCCCAATCGTTTCAATATAGGATTGATCATATCCCCATATTTCTTTAAGTCGATGCGAACGTAGCTGTTGTTCCCTGCCGCATCTTTCTCCAATTCGATACCTGATACTTCTGACATAGTTGCTCTATTTATTTGGTTATACTTCCATCTATTGCGAAGATACTGTTTTTAATTAGGTATCTGCCTTATTTCGGGTGTTTTATTTTACAATAAGTTCGATGTGAATTACTGTTTTGTAAGAGATTGATAACCGGACTCGAAAAAACACGTACATGTTTTTTGGAAAAGTCGTACGTGTTTTCCGAAAAACATGTACGTGTTTTCGGGAAAACAAGCTGATGTTTTTTCCCGGATGAGCCGCGATGATATTCTTTAGGAGAGAAAAATGACAATAAGGGCTTTTCTCTTCTGTGTTACAAAAATTAGTTGGTGCGGAATCTGTGATGTGGGAATATCCGGACAATGCTTTATTTATAACATGATATGATTAAGAAAATCTCTCTTTATCTACTCAAATATCTTGGAATAGTTAAATATAAGACCTATATTTGTTGATAGGATTTAACCTATTGTTAATAAAGAAAGGACGGTGGAAGTAAACAAAAATTTTATCATGTTATTGGCATATTTATGCCTTAGTCATATACTGACGAATATTCGGGGATACGGAGTACTATATATGCTTGATATCTCTGAGGTTGGATCGGGAAGTTATCAGTTAACTGGTAAGGGCTTTGGGAGGCTATCTTTATGGAGTTATTGAAAGATAGTTTTTATATCGAATATTTATGAACGTGCAATATGGGATGGAGTATGAGTAAGAAGTATATACTGAGGAGTAAATGGTTTTTGTCTATGGCTGTTCTTTTATTATTTGCGACAGCCAATGCGCAGGAGATTACAAAGGAAAAGAAACCGGCTCGGTTTGGTATTGGTATCGCCTATGGTTTTAAAGATCGGGTGAAGGAGCTAATACATCCGATAGAGCTTACGGTACGGTATAATCTTTCAGAAAAGCATTCATTTTATGTGAATGTGCCGTTGGGATGGAAAAGTTGGAGAGACGATTATGGTTACGTAGATCCCGTCATACGGGGTTACTATACTCATAAAATGCGATTGTATGGCTTGGGCATTGGATATGATTATTCCATTGTGTCGTACAAGAACTTAGATCTGTTTGCGGGTGGAGGGTTGGAATACCAGAGATTTTATAATCGATATCAGGAGGTTCAAGAAGGAGAGCCTTTCCCTTTTCAACGTGATAGATTCAATGATTATTCTTTATATCCCAAAGTGGGATTGAGATATACGTGGAAATTTGTAGGTGTTGAGTTTGATTATAGATGCTATTTCTCCGTGAGAGGGTTGGATAATTATTCCGAACAATTCTCAGAACTTCCTCGTGAAGTGGATTATGATACACATATCGATCATGCTTTTCGATGTGGAGTGTATTTTTTGTTTTAAACCTTTAAATTGATTTATTATGAAACGAATGAAATTGTTGTTATCCGTTTTGGTATGTTTTTTTCAGTATAGTTAGTGCGATGGCACAGCATCCAGTGTTAAAACCAGACAAAGACGTACCAGAGTTCGTTACTCCAAAAATGGGATATTATTATGTATTGGATGCAGGGAGTAATATTGCCCGAGTAAATTGGACTGTCTCGGGTGGGTCTTTTTCCCTTGGTTCATCCCAAACCTCAATCCCCGGTGGGAATTTCTATGGTATAACCGTATATTGGGATAATGTGAAGTCTACAAATGGTAGTACTCCTCAAGGGAAATTAACGGCTGAAGTTTATTATAGTTCGGGAGTTAGCGGAGTGCAGTCAGCCTCTTACACTCAAAAAATAAAAAGTTTGAATGGAGTAACTCCGCCTTCTCTTACTTCAAAAACTTCTACTAATTTAGACTATGGAGTTCAGAATATAACAGTTTTGCTTGGTCAAAAATTTTATTACCCGGGACAAACAACAACTGGAGATAAAAATCTGGTTACTAAATATGAGTGGACTTTACCTGAAGGATGGAAAAGTGGTACTCAAACAGGTGTATTTACTACTTCTTCTGAATCCATCAATATTACGACAAATAATGTCGGTACAGGAACAGTCAAGGTACGTGGTGTAAATCAAGGTGCTGAATTTGATAAAAGTGGGTATTCCTCTATATCTTTCACTCGTAAATTTGGCTTTACGGCTTATCCAACTTCTGTTCCTTTTGGAAAAACTCAGACTAATACATTTACCACTCAATTAGTGAAAGGAATGACTTATGAATGGAGTACGCCCTCCGGATGGAAAATCAATAATGGAGGAAATACGAAGGAAGGGTTGGAATTGAATAGCGTAAGTATCACCTCAAGTGTGTGCCCTACAGATGGAATAGTTAAGGTCCGGTTGAAGAAAAATGGTGAAGTATCTCAATGGTATAATTGTCCTTATAAAGGAATTTCAGATCCAGCGATAACTTCTACAGCTGCTTACCAATTTGAATATAGTACGTTAGCGTTGGATGTCGCTTCTTCTTCGTTAAGCAAGGCTACATGGTCCGGAACGGGTATATATGTGGCATCAGGGCAAGGAACAGCTGCCCCTAAAGTGATATTTACGAAGTCCGGATCTGTTACGGTGCAAGCTGTTGTTAGCTTGTCGGGTTGTTCCGGTGTGCGAACTATCTCTAAGACATTTACCGTATCACCTTTCCGTTATCTGATTTCTGGAGAATCCGTGATTTGCTATAATGGTAATTATACGATTAGTAATGTAACTGTTCCTTCTGAGGTACAATTGACTTGGAGCTATACTAATGGCAAGCTAGAGATACAGGGAGGACAGAGTACGAAAACAGTATCTGTAGGGATAGCTCCGGGTAAGTTTGGAGATGAGTGGATACGCTTGACCGCTAGTTTAGGAGGACAAAGTGCTGCGGTATCTAAAGCGATTTATGCAGGATATCCAACAGTAACTAAAGTTACCGGACCTTCCGAGTGTACGCCTAAATCAAGGGGGGAGTTTTATAGCGAATCCTCTTTATGATAATAGTGTTTGTGAGTATAAATGGACCGTATCACCAAGTCAGGGAGCGAGCCAATCTCCTTCTCGTAATACAAATTATATAACATTCTCGATTCCGGGCAGTTATTATATAGCGTGTCGTGCTTATACTACTCAGTGTGGGGCGGCGGGCTCTGCGGCATCAACAACTGTATCCGTGCAAAGCTCTTATATGGTTTATTCTGATGGATCCAGTAAAATTGTGGATGTCATAGAAAATCAATTAGAGAATGACGAGTCATCTATTTTGTCTGATGTGGTTGTTTCAAATCAAGTCTCTTATCAGCTATATAATCAAGCGACAGGCCTATTAGTCGCTGAGGGGAAAATGGAACGAAGCGGGGGTACGCTTGATTTTAATCAAGTGAATTCCGGCATATATATTTTAAGGATACAAGTAAGCGATGCGATTTTTGAGGTTCATAGAGTAGCGTTCAAATAATTGAGATACTTGTAGAGCCCCTATCTCTTTTATTTAATAGGAGATAGGGGCTTTTTCATTTTAAGATAGATTAATTAGCGTATATATCCTTATCGTTCACGGGATTTTTCCCTATTTTTGTCCCTCAATTGAAATGAGAGTATTGAATGGAAGATAAATATGTGAGAAATAGTTTACGGTTCTTTATAGGGGTACTTCTGCTGGTCGTGCTGTATTCGTGCGCGAATATAGCCTCGCCGAACGGAGGGCCTTATGATGAGGCTCCGCCTAAGTTCGTAAGCAGTACGCCGTTGCCCGGCCAGATAAACTATAAGGGAAAGAAGGTGGAGATTATTTTTGATGAGTTGATCCAGATCGATAAGCCTACCGAGAACGTGATCATCACTCCACCCCAAATGGAGCAACCCGTTATTCGGGCGAACGGCCGGAAGGCGGTCATCGAGCTGATGGA
>OJOP01001450.1_pt1 | contig 10641 bp, 10 predicted proteins | sample 1598161 | NCBI WGS metagenome assembly OJOP01 (sample SAMN01915206, study PRJEB22387) | human gut metagenome | isolation source: stool | host: Homo sapiens | place: USA | reverse complement strand
TACATCGAATTGCATGCAAGCATGCATCGATGATACCTTTTGACCCTTTAATCATTATAATTCTTTATTGGCAGTTGTACTACAAATCTGCATCCTCCGTATTCCCGGTTTTCAGCTTTGATTGTTCCACCGGCGATGTCTACAATTCTTTTCACAAGTGCCAGACCAAGGCCGTTTCCCTCGGCTTTATGGGAACCATCCACCTGATAAAACTTATCAAATATTCTGGCTTTTGCATCATCCGCGATTCCCGGTCCCTCGTCTTCCAGAATAAACTGCACATAATCATTTTCATGCCTTAGAAACATGGTGATTGTCCCATTTTCAGGACTAAACTTGATTGCATTATCTAAAAGATTCATCCAGATATGCATAAAAAGCCCTTCATTTCCAACATATCTGACCTCCTCCATCTCCACCTGAAAGCCGATTCCTTTTTCAGTCCATTTGTCTTCCAATGCAAGAAATGCCTGACGGATTTGTTCATCCAGACGATATTTGGTTTTTTTCATTGGAATATTCTGATTTTCCAGCCTTGATAACAATAAAATATTTCCAACAAGACCTGAAAGCCTTTGAGTATTAAACAGGATTTTTTCTACATACCCCTCCTGCTCCTGTGACAGCTCATCTCCCTGGAGCAGCATCGTATAGCCTTCAATTGCATTGATTGGTGTCTTGAATTCATGGGAAACATTGGATACAAAATCCATTTGCAACATCTCTGTTGCACGAAGCTCTTTTGTCATGACATTAAAGCTCTGATAGGATTCTCCAATCTCGGCTATGCGGCTGTTTGTTTCCAGATGCTGTTCAAAATCTCCCTGGGAAACTGCCTTCATTGCTTTACCAAGCCTGGTAATCGGCTCAAGGAGCCTTGCATTGATAAATGATGTAATAAGTCCTGCTATCAATGTATTAAAAATCAAAAGCCAGCCAAGGCCCGGTATTTTCCCGGGCAAATCCAAAAAATGATTCAAAAACGCAAACAACAAGGCTGATATCAGCATAGAAAATGCAAGTGCCAGCCAGATTGCACCGGTCAGACACGAGCGGATACGCAATTCTTTTTTCTTTTTATGTTCCATTATTTTTTCACCACCTTGTATCCCAGACCACGCATTGTTACAATTTCGAAATCCGGATTTTCTTTAAAACGCTCCCTGATTCTTCCTATATGTACCTCTATCGTATGTGGGTCTGCCTCCGTCTCATATCCCCATACCTCATCCATTAGCTGCTGCTTCGTAAATGTCCTGCCCGGTGAAGCTGCCAGCTTATATAAAAGCAGGAATTCCTTTTTTGGCAGGACAAGCGTTTCATCACCGGTCACAACTGTCATTGCATCATAATCAAACTCGGTTGAGCCAATCACAATTTTGTGTTCGTTCAGTATCTGTGCACGACGAAGCAGTGCTCCTACCCTCAAAACCATTTCATTGACATTTACGGGTTTTACCATATAGTCGTCACTTCCCGAAAGAAAGCCCTGACGCATATCATCGAAGCTGCTTTTTGCAGTAATCATAAGCACCGGTATCTGATATCCCGCCGAACGAAGCTCCGACACAAGTTCATATCCATCCATAACCGGCATCATTATATCGGAAATGATTAAATCAATATACTCTCTGTCCAATACCTCCAGTGCCTGTGCTCCATCCGACGCACTTTTGACCTGATATCCGCTCTTTTCAAGCACCTTTTGGAATAACAGACTTAATTCCTTATCATCTTCTACAATTAATATCTTAAACACGCTTTATATTCTCCTTTAATCAAAACAAATCCCTTGCCCATCCAAGCAGATGCTGTACCAGAAACACCTTTCTTTTATGTTTTTCTGTTAATTCAATCGGCTTTACATGATACGGATCATAATATGTTCCGTCGTCTAATACCTGTCTGGACACGCTCTCATACTCCATCATGCCATCCTCCAGCTGTTTATTAATCTCTTTACTGCGTATTACAAGCATCAGCTCTGTATCCAGATAAGTACTTCTCATGTCCATATTGAATGAACCTATTACTGACAGATCATCGTCAATCAGAATACTTTTTCCATGATACGAATAACCGCCTTCATATTCCCAGATATCAATTCCTGTTTCTAAAATTCTGTTTCTGTTTTTGGCATAATCAGCAGCTCCAAATGGATTTCCGTTATTTGCAACAGAATTTGTCATAATAGAAAAGTCCGGAACCTTCTGTGCAATTTCCTCCCATGTATTATACATCATATCATTGCAAATAATATATGGTGTATGAATTTTTACGCGTTCCTTTGCATTTTTCATTAATTCTCCCAGCTGATACCATACCACCGGTTCCTTAGCTTGGGTGTGGATTGGGTTTGATAACAATGTAATCTTTTCTGTTTCAAAGGTTTCATCCGCATAATCTGTATCACAAATTTTTTCCTTATTAACTTCAAAATATTGCTGATACCCTTCCTGCAGCTCTAAAACTGCTTTCTTTACAGATTGTCTGTCAGCTAATTTTTTACTGTTATGAAAATACCGACAGTCCTCCTGTTCCCATATTGTTTCAAAATAATTCCAAAGCTGATTGACCGAATTATCTTTCTGTGGCTCATCGCAGACAACTAACACATCCCGGTCAAAATTTTTATGCCCCGGAAAATCACCCAAAAAATAATTATATGTGTTTCTTCCGCCAAGAATATATATTTTACCATCTGCAATCAGATATTTATCATGCATTCTTCCCATTGTCTTCCATGGCTTAAGCGGATTTGCTTTATTGTACAGCTTAATCTCAACATTCTCATGCGAAGATAATCCATAAAAATATGGATTACCCTCCATATCAATCCAGCTCTCCATTCCATCTACCAATATGCGGACATGTACGCCTCTGTCTGCCGCATCATGCAGTGCTCCTAAAATCAATTTTCCGCTTTCGTCTGATTTAAATGCAAATGTAGAAAGGATTATTTCATCCTTTGCATTTTGGATTAATCTAACTCTTTCTAAAAGAGCCTGCGAATTTTTTTCAATGATTACTGCTCTTTCCGTATTCTCTCTCCCCGCCACACTCATAATATTTTGTGTTTCCTTTATAGTAGCATCAGACACCGCCGGCTGTTTTTTATATGTGATGCAGATTCCGATTAACTCATAAAAAGCCACACATAAAAAAACTGCCAGTATAGCAAAAATAATTTTACATATTTTATGCCTTTTCATTGTACATCACCTGATTCCTTGTATTTTATACTCATACAATACAATGTCAATCTCAATTTTACCTCAACAGAATTGATTTTATGCAAAAAGACAGGAAAAAGCAGCTGCCTGCAATTTCCTGTCCATAAAATTTTTAAAGCACAATTACGGCAGCGTCAAGCCCGTCTACTTTTCCGTCAAATGCGCTATCTGTCAGCAGATTATATTTCTTGGCATACTCATTAAATTCCTTTACACTGCTGCCGCAATTGAAAAGCATTGCGATTGTCTCCTCGCCGTTTTTTCTGATCATAACAATCGTATCATCATCGTCATTTGTGATTGTCTCAATCATTTCGCCCTCTACGATGCATGCATGTGCTTTTCTAATCTGCATGAGCTTCTTATACCAATTATACATCTCCTTGTCCTGGTATTCCTCATCCCAGTACATGCCTCGTCTGCAGTCCGGATCATTTGCTCCCGGCATTGCATACTCATCGCCATAGTAAACCATAGGCATTCCCGGCAGTAACAGCTGAAAGGCTGCTGCGAGATGCTGTTTTTTCTTATTATCGTTGCACAGATGTAGAAATCTTGCTGTATCATGGCTGTCAATCAGGTTCCACATCAGTGGATAGCACTTTTTGTTTAAGCGTCCCTTCAGATATCCAAGATTTTGTACAAACTGGCTGACATTAATCTTTTCGTCTGCAAGCAGGTCTATCAGATTCAGGTAGAATGGATAATTCATGACAGTATCCCACTCATCTCCCTCGAGGAAGTCTCCTGCGTAGTGCCATATCTCACCAATTATCAGCATATCCTTCTTTACTGCCTTGATTGCCTTTCTGAAATTCTTCCAGAAGAAATGACTGATTTCGTCTCCTACATCCAGTCTCCATCCGTCAATATCACATTCCTTAATCCAGTAGCAGGCAACATCAGTGATGTATTTCTCCACCTCAGGATTTTTCAGATTAAGCTTTGGCATTCCACCGTAGTAGCCGAAGCATTTGAAGTTTGGAATCTCTCCCCATTCACTCTTAGGCGGCAGCTCGTCGATAAAATACCAGTCCAGATATTTTGATTTCTCGCCCTTTTCCAGTATATCCTGAAATGCAAAAAATTCTCTTCCTGAGTGGTTGTATACCGCATCCAGCACTACCTTCATGCCACGCTCATGAGATTTTTGTACGAGCTCCTTTAAATCCTCTGTTGTTCCAAATGATGGATCAACCTGATAATAATCAATGGTATCATACTTATGGCACGAATTTGATTTAAAGATTGGTGTCAGATACACCACATCGATTCCCAGATCTTTAATATAATCCAGATGCTCTATGATACCTCTGAGATTGCCATGCAGATCATCCATAGGCGTAATCGGCGCCTTATACCACAGCTTTTTGTCTACCGGCTGTGTTGCGGCAAAGCGCGATGGGAAAATCTGATACACTACCTTGTTTGCTGCCCACTGTGGCACCTCAAACATCTCTTCCTCCCTGAGGTTCTGCGGGCAGTCAAACATTCTGTCCCTGTTTGTAATGCACTCCTTGTCGAACTCATAATTGCCGTAATATACCTTTTCACCCTGCATGTCCGTAAATTCAAAAAAGTATCTCAGACATATCAGATGCATCTGAAGCTGCGCCTCATAATAATCGTGAAACTGCGAGGTGGCTACCTTCTTCATAGGAAGTGTCATTCGCGTATCCTTGCGCTCGATTGGTATATACTTGTCCTCATAGTGAAGGATTACCTCCTTCATATCATCCTTTTTTACCTGCACGCGTATCACAAACAAATCCTTATCTATCGCATAGCAGAATCTTTTATCCATGTCATGAAAAATTGCTGAATATTCCATAAAATGCCCCTTTACTTACGTATTTCGTTATTTTGTATTTTAACGCACTTTTTCAAACAATTCTATCATTATATCCATGTCATTTTTTCACTATTTCTACTTTATGTGTAACTTTAACTTAATTACATTTTATTTTTTTGACTTTATTCTCCAAAACACTGCGTTCATTATATCACTGCACACTCAGATAGCTTGTCACACAATAAAGTGTCTGTCCATTATATTCCACGCGTGACCAGCCAAACTCCTCATTGATTCCGGTTCTGGTGACGGTTTCCCCATTTTTTATCGTTGCAACAACTGTAGCATCCGGATTTGTGACACTTGGAAGTGCACGCAGATTAACCTCTATTTTTGCAGTGACAGTATCATTACACTCCTTGAACTTTGTCTTCAGTCCGTCTCCGCTGCCACTTCCGTCCTGCCCGGGAACTACATAGTTCATATCTGTTGTGAGGTAGTTTGAAATGGCATAATATGTCTGTCCATTATATTCGACACGTGACCATCCACTGTCACTGACGCCTGTTCTTGTTGCTGTATCACCGTTATTCAGCGTTACCTTAATTGTGCTGTCATTGCCCTGACTTGGAATATCCCTCAGATTGACGCTTTCCTTGGCAGTTACAGTCTCATTTACATCCGAAAACTTCATATTTGCTTCCGGATCAGCTGCTGCATTGTCAGCCGCATCCCCATTTTTTGCAGACTCTGTTTCATCAAAACCAAAGTATGCCACATTCAAATCTACCGGCTTATCAATCCCTGACACCTTTCCCTTATTGGTATACTGCCACATGGCATGTGTGCCCTCATAAGATGACTGTGGTGTTTCCGGGTAAGCTGTGTCCGGATATTGTGACACCCAGATTTTGTACCTGCTCTCAAGTGTTTTAGTATCCCACTGGCTGTTTGCCGACAACTCATTCATTGCAGCGTAAAACATAGGTGTATATCCTTTATTATATATTTCCTGCAAAAATGCCTCAGCTACTTTGGTGCGTGCCTCTGATGACATTCCATACTGTCTGCTGGCTGAGTCTGTGAAGCCCTCGCAGTCAAATGCCACCGGATATGTAATCTGATATTTTGAGATGTAGTCTGCTACCCAGTCTGCCTCCTCAATGGCTTCTGTTTCATTTACTGCTGATGAAAAGAAATATACCCCGACCTTTATGCCATTTTTCTGCGCCTCCTGCATGTTGTATCTTGCATTTGTATCAACACACATCTCGCCTGTTTTCTGGGTTCTGTAGCCCACACGTATCATTGCAAAATCAATTCCGCCTGCGGCAACCTTGTCCCACTTTATAGTGCCCTGATATTTAGATACATCAATTCCGAAGGTCAGGTTACTGTTTTCCGCAACAGAGCTTGCAGACAGTATCTGTGTCTCATCCGCAGAAGCCCCATCATCAGATGTCACACTCATTGAGCCGGCATTGTCTCCCATATGCTGCGGGTCGTCCTTGTCTGAACTATCCTCTGTGGCTATTTCCGTCATCTGTGACGAACCTTTAGCCTCGTTTTTTGCTGATTTAATCACAAAAAATGTGGCAACTGCAGCCAGTGCAGCTACTATTGCAACAATTATAAATATTGCTATTATCCTTCTTTTATCGTTCATAGATTTTCCTCTTCATTATTTATATATGTCACCATGTACAGGCAATCTGCTTTTATGCAACAAAATATATCATATAATCATGTAATTTTCAAATATTTGTCTTTTTTCAGAAAATATTAAAAATCCGCTATACTCACCTATCGTATAGCGGATTAATATAACACTATTTAATTTTCAGTCTTTTCACCGTTTTTGTCCGTATCCGCATTTACAACGAGATTCACTCCATCAAGTCCGGTTACATTTACGTTGCGATTTACCTTTGCGTCATATGAATCAGCGTTGATAATCTCAGATAAATCAATACCTGTTGCCTCTTTCATACTCTCAAATACCTTTGCCATTACAACCGGTACATTTCCGGCAACCTTGCCTACACCATTTTCGCCATCACCGCCACCGATAATAGTAATCTTGTCGATTTGTCCAAGTGGCTCTGCAACCTTGGCTGCGATATCAGGCAGCACCTTAATCATCATCTCTGCAACGGCTGCCTTATTGTACTTGGCATATGCCTCTGCCTTTTTCTCCATAGCCTCAGCCTCTGCAATACCCTTTGCCTGGATAGCTGATGCTTCTGCCTCTCCGACTGCACGGATACCGGCAGCTTCCTGCTCCTTGGCATATCTCATGGCTTCTGCCTCTGCTTTCTGTGCCTCCGCCTGACGCTGTGCCTCGAACTGTCTTGCCTCAGCTTCCTTCTGACGCTGGTAGAGCTGTGCCTCTGCTTGCTGCTGTGCCGCGTATTTATTGGCTTCAGCCTTTTTCTTGACCTCTGCCTCAAGAGACTGCTCTGTTACTGCAACCTCTTTCTGCTTTAACTCAATCTCTCGCTCCTGCTTTGCGATATCAGCGTTTGCTGTGGCAACCTCAATGGTCTTACGCTGCTCCTCCTTCTGGATGTCGTAAGCCGCATCCGCCATAGCCTTCTTTGTATCAGCCTCCATCTGAAGCTCTGATTTCTTGATAGCGAGCTCATTCTGTTTCTTGGCAATCTCTGTCTGTGCTGCAACCGCTGCATCATTTGACTCTTTGTCAGCCGAAGCCTGAGCTACCTTGATGTCTCTCTCACTCTCTGCCCTTGCGATGGCGGCGGCCTTTTTAATCTTTACGATATTGTCGATACCAAGATTCTCTATTACCTCGTTGCCATCCACAAAATTCTGCACATTAAAGCTGATGATATCAAGTCCCATTGCCGCAAGATCAGGCTCTGCATTCTCTTTTACCAGATTGGCAAACTTCTGACGGTCTGAGACCATCTCTTCAAGCTTCATTTTTCCAACAATCTCACGTACATTACCCTCGAGAACCTCTCTGGCAACACCAGCGATATACTCTGTGTTTTTGTTAAGGAAATTCTCAGCCGCAAGGCGTAGCTTTTCAGGATTATTACTGATCTTTACGTTTACCGTAGCATCGACGTTGATATTGATATAATCTGCTGTCGGTACTGCATTGCTCGTCTTTACATCGATAGGTATCAGTCTGAGATTCAGCTTATCAAGACGCTCAAAAAACGGAATACGTATGCTCGCCTTTCCGATAACTACCTTTGACTTTTTCTTCACACCTGAAATGATATACGCCATATCAGGCGGTGCCTTCACGTATCCGATTGCCATAAACAACAGGATAACAAGAACAACAACTGCAACAATAATTCCAATGATACTAATGTCCTGCATAACTTTCTCCTCTCTTTAGTATGCTTTTTATTAATAATTTAACAATATCATTTTATTATAAATATATTGTTTTGTCACCCTAAATATTAAAAAAATAATATACCACTGTGCATTTGTTCTGATTATGGTATAAGCGATGCAAACATAAAATTTAGAAATTACAGATATCTTCTTAATCAGCAGGCATTACTTATTCATCAATTTTATTTTGTAATCATCATCCCTTGTATTTCTCCTGTATTTTTATCAAAACTTATATTTTTCGCTTTCCCATAATCTTCCATTTCCAGCTTCTATAGAAAACGCATATATTATTGCGCTCCCATTAAATGGTCCTGTAAATATACAAAAATTTCTTTCATCTATTACGTATGTATACCAATTTCCATTTTGTTCAAAATATCCACACTGATTTGGCTTTTCGATAAATTCTCCAAAATGGAAATCTCTATACTTTTCCTTCATGTTCTGCAGCCTCAATAATTTCATTATCAAATTGCATTTGATATTACCAAATATCAATTCTAGATACTTCAAACTGCATACACATCCGCTTTGACATATCTTTTGGAATCTTGTCTTCATCAATTATCACCTATTCAATTTCTATTGGCTTTCTACATTCTCCTACTATACAATCAAGCATTTCATCAACTGAACCACCCAAAAATAATAATAGCCCATCTGTAAAACAATAAAACGATTCTGTTAATGTCATTAGTACTAATAAATTCTTTCTACAAGCTTCTCCAATTGGATATACTGTTTCATTTATATCATATTCAGCTAAACACTCTTTAAAATATGAACCATCAAGATTACATCCAATTGCTTTGATTGCATTAAACGAAACATCAAAATAGCACTTATCTCTAGGATTTATATTTAACATGCCATATTCTTTTAAGAATTTATCTACAACTTCTGGATATTCTAATCCAATTTCATCATATTTCTTTCGGATCAAATCAGTATTAATTTTTCGTTGTTATTTCCAACCTGAATCAATCTATTTTTTGTAATATTATTCATACACATTAATTTTCCTATTTATTTAATTTAATATTGTCAACAGGAATTAATATCCCTTTACAACCACGATACTTCCCAGTGGTAAAAATTCAGTTTTCTCATTAATCACTCTTCACCTCACATTTTATTCCCGATTTAATATCGTTTTCTTTGTTATTTCTTTCTACATTACATTATACACTATGGTGGTCACACAGCAGTCACACCGGAAAAATTTCTCTACTTTTTTCATTTTTTGCGAAAAAAATCCCTCAGAGCTGTTTGTGCCCTGAGGATTGGTTTTTGCTTTTGCTTCAAAGCTTTCGCAATATTCTGTTGCTAGGAGTGCGTTACATCAGCATATTCATTTTGCAATATTTGTTCGTATACCCAGCTCGGCAAAATTTCGCTAGTGTCTATTAATTAACATCTTGGATTCTTAATTGCTTCGCAACAGCTATGATGGTTAATTAATAGACATGCAGAGGCTATAGGTTGTTGGGAGTTCCAGAGTATAACCCTAATAATATATTTTTTAATTCATTAATTGGTCATACAAAAATTGACACGCATCATTTTCAGAGTCAAAAATTTCATTTGTTGTCTTAATACCTCTTTCTAAATAATAAACCGACCACTTATCCTGAATTTTTTCCAAGCATAAACATTCATCATTTTTTCCTTGTCCTGTCAGATTATAAATATAATCTGGAATTCCAGCTATTTTTAATTTTTTTTCTAATACCTCTCTAGTCATTTATTTAATCTCCTTTATATAGTCTAATTCTTTTAATTTTTTAATATTATTGGGTAATTCATACTGTATTCCACCCCCAACTTGTTCAAATGCAGGTGCAATCTCAGATATTGTAACGTTATCAATTGGTTTTAATACTTCATATTTATGATATGCATTTGGGTTCTCAATATATGGAAGTGCCCTTTGTTCATATGGTACTCCTGCTGGTGATGTATATTTTCCCCATTGACTTCCATATCTGTCAATAATAGTTCCTGCAGGAATAGTTTGATTTTCCTTGATTGTTCCTGGTACTCGCCCACCATTTGGTGCCCACTTTTCCCAATCAATATTTTCATCTGCATCTAAAAATTTAGTATCTCTTACAACTAATTCATCAGTACCTATAGCCTTACCACTCAACAACCTTCCCAACATCTTCCGCTACATTTCCGGTTCCCTCGGTTACTCCATCAATCCCTTTTGGGGCTTTCGCCAGCTTGTTCGCCTCT
>OJOP01001444.1_pt1 | contig 10687 bp, 9 predicted proteins | sample 1598161 | NCBI WGS metagenome assembly OJOP01 (sample SAMN01915206, study PRJEB22387) | human gut metagenome | isolation source: stool | host: Homo sapiens | place: USA | reverse complement strand
TCAATGGCCTTGCTGAAGTGCTCAGTGTCTCACCAAGCACCGTCAACAGATGGAAGGCCAGCGGCCTGCTCGATGAAGCGACCTATCAGAATGGGAAATACGTATTATTTGACGTGTACGGAATACTGGAAATCCTGCGCGTGAGTAATCGAAAAAACAAGTATAATGTTAAAAGCTAAAAAGTAGTATGGAAAAGAATCCAATCGATGAAGCAGTTCCGGCACAGGATCTGCAGGACTCAAGTGTGAAAGAATCCGCTGTAGAGGATGAGGATCTACAGGCAGGCGCATCTGCTGGTGATGCACAACAATTTAATCCAGAGACAAACAAGGAAGCGCCCGAGCAAGTGGGCGGGAATGATACAGCCTCACCTGACAAGGGCGGAACCGGAATGGAGGACGACAGGGAGGATGCAAACGGACCGGCACAGAATTCACAGGTACACGAGGAAGCGAAAGATGTACATACAAAAAGAACGAGGTCCAGAGAAAAGAACCGCCTTACCATCGGAAACATTGTCGCCCTGTCCATTCTGACAAGCTGGGGATATTCTTTTGGCAAACTGAGAATCAACAGGGCAAGGAACCAGGCGGCCTTGAAGAAAAAAATAGCATCCATAAGATCCCACGGAGTCATATCCCCCTGTCTGGTTGTAACAGCAAGGGATTGTCTGGATGCAGGTCTTGAGATTATCCGGTTCGACGGAAAGGCCATAACCAGGGATACTCCGAATCTGGACAGGATACTGATTGTTATTGACGGAGAGCACAGGCATGTGGCGGTACAGGAGATAAATTCCAGTCTGAAGGAGGGTGAGGAGGAAAAGGAGTGCCATTATTATCTTCCCATCGTAAACACGGTTCCCATCATAGAGCTTCTCAGACAGGCCAATGTGGTGACAAGACCATGGGGCGGTTCGGATTTTCTGACCAGTCTGATAATGTCCAATGAGGAGGCCGCCAAGAATGAGATGCTTCTCTGGGTCCAGTCCAAGCTGGAGAGACTCGGGGATACAGCCACATGGGAGTGGGCCAAGCTAAGCAAACTGGGTGTGCCCTCAAGATCAAAGCTGATAAAGGCGGCCGGTACGGATGAGAAAGCTGAAACAGCCTACAAGGAGATCAGCGACTCCTCCAGATTCGAACGTGGAAAGTCCATTTATGACGCTTTTGCCAGAACTTTTGCAGAATCGATTCTCGGATGCAAGTTCTTTCCGGAATGGGTCATCGGAAAACTGGATGGGCTGGATTACATGTCAGGGCCCGAAGCTGCAAAAAAAATTATAGAATTCGCTTCAAAACTCACACGTTCGGATGCTGACGAGGTTGAGAAAATCAAAGGTGCTGACAGGGCACAGAATGTGAGGAATGCGTTGGACACCCTTTATAATGAACGGATGAAGTAATCCATAGCTCCCCGTCATGTGAGAGGTGGCGGGACTCTATAAACAATATAAAAAAAATTAACAACTTGAAAACATCCCAGTCAGACAGATGAAATTCTGATGTGAAGCAGGCACGGGCCCTGCCTGCTTTCTTATAATTGAAGTTTAATTAAGAATTTAGGATAATGGAAAAACGAAATCTTTTCATTACAGCCCTTTTTATGCCTGAAAATATCCCATACATAAGACACAAATACCTTAAAGACAGGTGGATATCAGTCGGCAACAATAAAAATGGGATTATGGATCAATCATATACAAGCAATGACAACCCGCCCGTGGTGAATTCATTACCGGTTCCGGGGAAAAACAGATATGCCTCCCTGAGTGAGATATATGAGGAGTATTCCGGCAATTACAATTACCTCTATGAAGAAATCTATGAGAAGCTCAAAAGGGAGTATCCGGTATATAAACCTTATATTGACGAAGACCGTTCCCGCACCGACCCGGTTTATAGGATCTTTCCACCCTTTGATCTGGGAGACGGATATGTTTCCTATACAGGCATACTCACTTGTGATGACAGGTGCTTTCTCTCTTACTCCCTGGTTAAGGAATTTATCGTCATCGGGAATGGAAATGATTCTATAATAATAGGTATGATATATCCTGATAACAGGAACGAAGAAACACCGGTTTTTTTTATGAGAACGTTTTTTGAGAGCTTGCAGGATTCGACAGAAATCAGCATGGATGTATTTTTCCTTACTAAAAAATCAAACGGATATCTTTCTGAATGTTCAGGAGAGGTAAGGTGGCTGTTCAGGCAGGGAGTCGCACTGGGGTATAAGGAAGAGGATTCTTATGTATTCCATGAATTTACTGACCGGATTACCTATGAGGAGGAGGGCGGACTGACCGATGAGATAATGGAGGAACTGGATGAGCTTCTATGGGATACCGAATGGTAGTTTCCAACCGGTGGGGGGATATAAAATTCCCCCTCCTGCCAGCAAGAAGCCTGGGCCACATAAAGATACAGTGTGGAAGATTTACTCTCCACGCCTGAAAATATCCCGGGTATAGGAAGCGGGAGGCTTAAAAACAGAAAGAGATCAATATCAAACTTTAAAAAAACGATGAGTAGTAATAGCAAAATCTCGTGGACCGTAACCACATGGAATGTAGCAGCAGGTTGTGATCCAATCAGTGAAGGATGCAGGAACTGTTTTATGCAAGAGTAATGGCTGAACGTCTGAAAGCAATGGGACAAGCCAAATATCAGAACGGTTTTATTCCGGCCATACATCCTGAATGCCTGAACGAACCTTTGGGATGGAAAGGAAGCAGGCTTGTGTTTGTAGCAAGCATGGGAGATCTTTTTCATAAAGACATTCCGTTTGACTTTATAGATAAGATCATGGAAGTTGTCAGTCAGTGTTCCCGGCATACATTCCAGTTTCTGACTAAACGGGCTGACAGAATGAATGAGTATTTTTCAATCCATACCATTCCTGAAAATGTCTGGCTTGGTGTGACAGTGGAGGATCAGAAAGTGAAAGACCGCATTGATTGTCTGAAAAAACTGGATGCTCCGGTGCGGTTCCTAAGCTGTGAACCTCCGCTTGAGGACTTGGGCACACTGGATCTCTCAGGAATAGACTGGGTTATCGTTGGTGGTGAGTCAGGAAACAGAGCCAGAAAAGTGGAAAAGGACTGGATACTGAATATCAAATCCCAATGTGACGCAATTCTGGGTGTAGCCTTCTTTTTCAAGCAGTGGGGTACTTGGAGTGCTGATGGAATTAAACGTAGTGCTAAAGAGAACGGATGCTTGCTGGATGGTAAGGAATATCATGCTTATCCTGTTCCAAGAAAGATACAACCTTGGCAATTAACAATGGGGAGCCTTAATATACAAACAACAGGGCTTCTCCATAAATAATCTTAGGACAAATCAGAGCCTTACTCCGCTTCAAATCGCTGAAATGCTCTCCTGTAACCCTCTAATCCTTACTCCTGAAATGATTTTAAAAATAAAAAATACATTCATTGAAGGTTCAGAATCTTCATTGGACCGTCAGGTAAGTACCGCTCCTGATGTTACCGTTAAAAAAGTCAGTATCACCCCGGAAAAGTTCAAAGCTGATGTTGAAGCATTGGAAGAATATATCGGTGAGGAACATTTCATTTCCGGTCTCAGCATTGAAGTGACATTGAGTGAGCTTCTTGCTGTAGTTCCAAGAAAGCGTAGAAGAACCGGGGCTTATAATGCTTTGGCGAAATACCTGAGTGAAGAAAGAAACATAGTACTAACAATTAAAACAAATAAGAAGAATGACAAAAAAATATCAGAGACAACCGTTTGATATAGTAGTCAAAGGTGCAACATTGAGATACAGTATGACCTATGGTATTCGGGTAAACTGGGGTGGAACCCATGCTTATCGGGAATATAATGATCCAAGTTGGAATCGCTTTTTACAGATTCACACCAATACAGACGGATCTAAATTCCTGAATGTCAAACCTAAGCCTATTCCGCTGGATGAAATTGTAGCTGACTGTTTCAATCCTATGCCTGACGATGGGAAGAAATATATCCTTATTCATAAAGATAACAACTTGGGAAACTGTCGTGCTGACAACCTTGAATGGAAAGAGATCAGGAAATTTTCACCCACAGCAATAGAGAGAACACTGGATAATGGATTGATAGTAAAAGTAAATGGGGAGATTTGGGATAAAGGGAAGAAACTATATCAAGAAAATTCTGTATATGATTCTGATACAGACAGAGAAGTTGCCATTGAACCCAAAGTCGGTTACTATCGAAAAAATTCATGGGGAAGAGATGAAGAGAAACACGCTTATATAGATACTCTGATGGGTGCTGCTGAGTTTGTGGATGGAGACAGATCTTCGATGAACAGACCAAGAGTATTGCATAAGAACATGAATTATCTGGATTTTCATGCTGACAATCTTGAATGGGTGGAAGAGAACAGTCAGGAGTATCAGGATTATATGAAAAAGAAGAGGGAGGATATGGATAAGCTGACAAAGGAACTCAACCGGAACAATCCCAATTTCCCCAAAGATTAACCAATAAACAATCAGGGTTGGTCGGAGACAAGAGTATGGAACGAAGTGAATGTAATACATAACTTTCTTTAGAAAGATGGAGGTGTAATAAAAAAGTCTGCAAATGTGGTACAAATGCTTAAAGAATAGTGATTATTGAAGTTTTTCTATAACATCCATCCTTCGGTTATGTACCATACTCATACTTCGTATAGGCTTCCATCTCCGATTAACCCCTGACAAACTGGAATTTGAAAGGGGCTATGAGTGATTTTATGACTGGTGAAGTGATAGTGGAACTAAAGTGAAGAAGGCTGTTGAACTATTTTTTTTCTCAACCTCAGTAATCTTTTTTTTGTTGATTATTATCCTTATCCGTACTTTTTTATCCTTATATATATTATAACTTGTCCATCGAAAAAGTACGGGTGGCATCAGATATATAAGTGACTATGGTATCCTGAGTATTGACAATTTGAATGATATAAACGCTTTCTGTTGTCCTCTGAACTTTTTTTTTCTTCTTCTTCCTGAAAATCCGGACTGGATGGTGATATTCTTGTCCGTCCGTCATGGTTACAGTTCGGGATATGGATGATCTTTCGGAATGGAGGCTGACAGTATTGTGGTTCCTGAGGGGGCTGTCGGCGATTCATTATTGATTGCGGGACGGATCCGGGAGGGAGTCTTTCCGGATGTGGTCCTTGAAAGGATTGCTTCTGCCGGAGGGGTATGTAAGGCTTCTGTTGGCGGAGGGGTTGTGATACCTGTGGACAAGAAGGATCGATCTGTATTATGGAAGCTGGTCTCATGTGATTCCTGACATCATAAACCCGACAAGTGGGATAGTTTTGAATCAGGCTTTAACCAGGAGGAATATATTGTTGATTGGTCCTCATGTGATTGGCGGCTCATAATCACTCCCGGCCCTGTTCCGGTTGAAAAAAGGCAAACCCGATCCCGGGCCTGCCTTCAAATCTCTTAATCTTAGCTTTAAATTTTAGTACCTGAAATATAACTATTTTCCCAAACTGCCATGCCATCTTGTAAAACAAAAACTGATATGCTGAATCACTGTCCAGCCATGGTAATTAAATATAAGATACACCTTTCTTCACAGACAGATATGTCTCGGGGAATCAATTCATATTGTATCTCACTTTACACACTGTAAATATATGGCATATTATCCAAAAGACAAAAAATAATATATTCTGCCTGTTGTTGTCTGTCATCCGGTCTGGCAATATCCACATACCGGAAGAATGATCCCGCCTGTTTTTGGGGGAATCCCGGATATTATAGATACGGAGACTGGTGGAAGGTGATATTATAGTATGTTCTTTTCATACATGGATTTTCCCGAACCTGACATGTGGAAGCATTTTTATCATTTTCAGGGAAGTGCATGATCATTTCAAACTGTTTTCCTGCGATCCCGATATTCTTATTTTTCAGGAACCCGTTTATGGAACTGCATGAGATGTTTGCATCCAGTACCTTGACCATGTCCGGCCTGCCACGTCTGACGACCTCCCGTAGCAGGAGAGAGCCTATACCTGCCTGTATGTCCGGCTGACCGCGATCCGGCCCAAGTCACCTGATACCGGATCAAACACACAATACCCCACTTCATCCGTTCCAGGAACAATATCGGATTTTGCTCCGTTTCTTCCCAGGGCTCCGGATCCAGGTCGGAATACATGCTTTTGGCGCCATCATTCCATGTCCACCATAGATTACGTGCTATTTCTGCAAGTTTCCCTAATTCTGCGAAAAAATGTGAACCAATTGTAATCCCCCCATTGAGGGGTGTTCACATTATAACTTATTCCATAAATATTAAATGGTTTATATTTCCTTGTTTATTCCATAACAAGTCATTATCCATACCGGATAAAACCTTGTAGTTTCTAATCTTTATCAAGCTCTTTGATTGTTTTTCGTTTGCCGACAATCCATATCATATCATTCTCCTCCAAGATTGTGTCGGGAGCGGGATTCATGATATTTCCGGTGTTCCTTTCAATTCCGATGATGATGCAGTCCGGTATGCCCGCTTCCCGGAGTGTCTTTCCAAGTAGCGGTGAATCTTTTTCTATGGGGATTTGTCCTATTTCCATATCATCTTGTGGGGATGTTTCTGTTTTCTTTTCTATTTTCTTTCGCTCCAATGATATTCGAAAATCTTCCAGTTGCTTGTCTGTACCTACGACAGTAATCCTGTCAAACGGATAAAGAAACTCATCCCCTTGTAGTATGTCAAGGCGTTTTTCCCCGCGGGTGATCGAAATGACATTAACTTGGAACAACGTACGTATCCGACTGTTCTTTAATGTCGTTCCTACGTATATGGAGTCAGGAGATAGAACGAAATCTGCCAGGTGCAATTCTTTGAACGGGATATTATCGCCAAGACCGGATTCTGAATAATTGTCAGTAGAAGACTCATTTTTGTTATCCTCTCCCTGGAAGTTTGCCATAAATTGTTGTTCTATGATCAAAGACCGTTTCCTGATTCGCTTGGAAAAATAGATGATAATGATGACAATGGAGGAGAATATCAGCCCGGCTCCTAAAGCGACATTGAAAATATGGGTAATGATGCTCATCATGATAATCGTACAGATCAGAATTTTTACAAGTACCATCGATACGAGAGGTCCTCTGTTGAACTTATTGTCCGTCCATAGTTTATGGAACTCGGAAGAATTGTTTTTCTTCATGATTATGGCCCAGAGAAATGGAGATATGACAAGAAAGATGATAGAGAAACTCAATAAGTTGCCTTCTATTCCCGGTAGATTTTTCCTTATCAGAGGATGTACATAGGAAAAGTACAAGGTAATAAAGAAAACACATACGACCAGATAGAGCGTGACGGATATCAACATGGATTTAATGAGCTTATGCCAAGTACCCTGATGTTTTACAGTTATTGCTCCTGATGTATAGTGGGCGATATAATCTTTCAGGAATTCAGGCAGATGGTTGTCTACAAACCGGTATGCAGGTTCCGATAACCGTATCATATAAGGGGTGAAAAAAGTGGTAATGACAGACACCGCTACTATAACCGGATAGAGATATTTGTCCGTCACGTTCAAACTGACACCCAATGATGCGATAATGAATGCAAACTCACCGACTTGCGTCAAGGAAAAACCGGACTGTATGGCAATTTTCAACGGTTGACCGGAAAGCAGAACACCGAAGCTCCCGAATAAGACTTGCCCACACACTACTAATAATGTCAGTATAAGAATAGGGATGGCATATTCCCAAATCATGGCAGGATCTATCATCATTCCTACAGATACGAAAAATATGGAGGCGAACAAATCTTTCACCGGTTGCACGATATGTGCTCTTTTGTCTGCTTCAATGGTTTCCGCCAGCAGGGAGCCCATGACAAACGCTCCCAAGGCGGCGGAAAATCCTGCTTTTGTGGCAATCATCACCATTCCCAGACAGAGCCCCAAAGAAGTAATCAATAAAATCTCATTACTAATAAGACGGCGTATCTTCTTCAGCAAGGTGGGGATCAGATAGATTCCCAGTGCCGACCAGAAAATCAGGAAGGCGGCCAGTTTCAATATGCTTTCCAACATCTGGCTTCCTTCAAAATGTTTGCTTACCGCCAATGTCGAAAGGACGACCATCATTACTACTGCTACCAGATCTTCAATGACAAGAATCCCCAAAACGATGCCAGTGAATTTTTGTTGGAGAAGCCCCATATCATTGAAAGCTTTGAATACGATAGCAGTAGATGACATGGACAACATCCCTCCCAAAAAGATACTGCTCATGTGAGAGAATCCCATTGCATTTCCGGCAGTATAACCTATGAACATCATACCGCAGACTATAGTTATAGTTGCGATAATGGCCGCCACCCCCACATTTATCAGTTTCTTGAATGAAAAGCCGAGCCCCATTGCAAACAATAGGAAAATGACACCGATGTCAGCCCATATTTTGATATTGGAAAGATCGGAAACTGTGGGAAATAGAGAAACGGAAGGTCCTGTGATAATACCGGCTACAATATATCCCAATATGACCGGTTGTTTCAGCCATTTGAAAATAACGGTTACAATACCGGCAATCATCAGGATAATAGCAAGATCTGATATTAAAGGAGCGATTTCTGACATGCTGGTAATGATTTTATATGGACAATTCGTTAAGTACCCGGATCAGGGACTTGTCAATGGGTTTGTCGTTTTTGATGGCCTGTGCAAAAGGTACATAGACAATTTCGTTGTCCCGTATGCCTATCATCACATTCCGCTGGTCTTCCATCAGAGCCTGGATGGCAGCTTCTCCCAATCGGCTTGCCAGTATACGGTCATTGGCACTCGGAGCCCCGCCGCGTTGCAGATGTCCCAGAATGGAAACTCTGACATCATATTCGGGATATTCTTTTTTTACCCGGTCAGCGTAGTACATGGCACCTCCATTTTTGTTTTTAGGGCTTTCGGTTACAATGACGATACTGCTGTTTTTAGTTTTTCGAAAGCCGCGTCCGATGAATGTTTCCAACTGGTCTACATCCGTTTTATCTTCCGGGATGATGGCCGCTTCGGCTCCCGAAGCAATTGCGCTGTTTTGAGCGAGGAAACCTGCATCTCGTCCCATCACCTCGACAAAGAAAATACGGTCATGTGAGGTTGCGGTATCTCTGATTTTATCCACACATTCAACAATCGTATTCAATGCCGTATCGTATCCTATGGTAAAATCGGTACCATACAAGTCATTGTCAATCGTACCAGGCAATCCTATACATGTCACGTTATATTCTTCGGCAAAGATGCGGGCTCCGGTCAGAGAACCGTCTCCACCGATAATAATCAGTGCACCAATGTTTTCTTTTTGTATGACTTCATAGGCTTTTTTACGTCCTTCCGGAGTTGTAAAAGCTTCGGAGCGTGCCGTTTTCAGTATGGTTCCTCCTCTTTGGATAATACTGCTCACGTCTTCTGTTGTGAGTTCTCTTACTTCACCGGCAATCAGCCCCTCGTATCCTCTGTAAATCCCCTTTATTTTAAAGCCGTTGAAAATGGCGGCACGGGTTACGGCGCGGATCGCCGCATTCATTCCTGAAGCATCCCCTCCGGAAGTCAGGATTCCAATATACTTGTTATTCATGATTTATTTTTGTATATAATTATTGGACAAAATCAGAAAGCAACTGCTTTAGTTTCTTCCGACTATGAAAAATACGGCTTTTTATTGTACCTAGCGACACTCCTGTTTTTTGAGCTATCTCCCGATATTTGAATCCGGATATATATAGTATAAAGGCGTCATAATGTTCTTTAGGTAATGTTTTGAAGGTCGCTTTTATCTCTTTCACATCATGAATGTTGTCCATGAAGGCGAAACAATCAGTCCTTGACAGGGAAAGATAGTCGGAATCGGATAATATATCCGGATATTCCCAGTATCTTCTCACTCGCCAGTTGTTTATAAAGGTGTTGCGCATAATGGAGTACATCCAGCCTTTAAAATTAGTGCCGGGACAGAACTTCTCCTTGTTGGCCAGGGCTTTCAGCATTGTTTCCTGTAATAAATCCTCGGCATCGTGTTTATCAGCTGTCAATTTATATGCAAAGCCTTTCAGATCACTTTGCAGAGTTAACAGTTCTTCATCAAAATTGAATGTCTTCATATATCATATAAGTTCCAAGATTGGTAGTTTATATTAGGGCATCCCCTGATTAAGACAGGGAATACCTTTGGTAAATTGACTAAGATATCTTATTTGATATCAATAGTTCTGGTTACCTTCTGAGGACCCTTGCCCACTGTCTTAGGGATATCGATAGACAGAATCCCATGTTCCATCTTGGCTGAAATCTTATCTTTTTCAACATTTTCCGGCAGTATGATACTTTGTTGGAATTTGGAATAAGAAAATTCACGGCGCAGGAATTTTTTGTCTTTTTTCTCCTCACTCCTCTCTTCCTTCTTTTCCATGCAGATTACCAGATTGTTGTTTTCATCCACATTAACGGTGAAGTCATTTTTTGTCATTCCCGGAGCTGCCAATTGGATTTTGTAGTCCTTTTCATTTTCAATCACATTAATAGCGGGGGCTGTGGCGTTTGCCTTCATCATCCACTCATTGTCAAAGAAATCATTAAAAATACTTGGCAACCAATCCTGGTTCATTTTTGTAGGTACCATTTTTACCTCCTTTTTAAA
>OJOP01001443.1_pt1 | contig 10765 bp, 11 predicted proteins | sample 1598161 | NCBI WGS metagenome assembly OJOP01 (sample SAMN01915206, study PRJEB22387) | human gut metagenome | isolation source: stool | host: Homo sapiens | place: USA | reverse complement strand
AGAACAGAACTGGTGGCTTGAGAATTTTTGTGTCTACTAACTATTGACTACTTCACAGGCCAAAGCCCGTCCGGGGTTTTCTGAAAGCGCACAATCGTATAAAATGGCATGAACCATGGCGAAATTGTACCAGTAGAATGCACCAACCGCGTCCAAGCTATGCGCGCCGTTCCCTGCGGGCCAGATGCGCATAATAGCCAAGGCACAGCAGGACCTGCACAACGGTCGAGCAGGGGGTCGCGAGGCCGATGTAGAACAGGCGCACGTTCGGCAGCCGGGACATGGCGAACGACACGGGGATACGGACGCCGAACGCGCCCAGAATGCCCTGCGTCATGACAAAGACTGTCTTGCCGAGGCCGGAGAAATAGCCGACAAAGCAGAATAGGAATGAGGTCAGCAGACAGTCGATGGCGTAGGCCTTGAGATAGTCTGCCGCTTCGAGAATGACGGCATGGTCATTTGCAAAAATTCCAGCGAGCAGATCGCCATGGAAGAAATTGAAGTAAAACACAAACACGCTGATGCACAGCGAGACGGCGACGCTGTAGCGCAGCGCTTTTTTTGCGCGTTCCGGCTTACCTGCGCCGGTATTCTGCGCGACAAACGCGGACACGGATTGAGAAAATGCCGACGGCAGCAGCATGACGAACGCGCAGACCTTTTCCGCAATGCCCATGCCGGCAGACTGCAAGAGTCCCAGAGAATTGACAATAGCCAGAATGACGAGGAACGACACGCCGACCAGCACGTCCTGCAGCGCAATCGGAATGCCGAGACGCAGAATTCCGGCTGTGAGCGGCCGGTTAAAGCGCAGCTGCTCCTTGCGGAACGTAAAGGGCAGTTTGCGGCGCATGATGACGAACAGGGACAAAATCACGCTGACCGCCTGTGCGAACACCGTTGCAAGCGCCGCGCCGGCTGCACCCATCTGGAATACGTCTACCAGCAGCAGATCGCCGAAAATGTTCGTAACGCACGCGATCGCAACCGTGATCAGCGGCATTTTGGAGTTGCCAAGCCCGCGGAAGACGCTGCCGCTGACGTTGAACGCCACAATGAACAGCGTTCCCGCCGAGCAGATGCGCACATACTGTGTCGTGGGAACAAAGGCCTCCTCTGGGGCCTGCAGCAGACGGCAGAATGGCTCGGTCAGCGCAGAAAGCAGCGCCGTTAGCGCAAGCGCGACGCACACGAACAGGCAGATCGCGCTGCCGACGACACTCCCGGCTTCGTCCGGCCTGCCCTCGCCGATCTTCTGGCCCAGAAGAACGGTCACGCCCGTTGTGAGCCCGACGAGAAGCGATGTGACAAGCTGCATAGCCTGACTGCCGGTCGAGACGGCGGAGATGTCCGCTGTGCCCGCGAATTTTCCGACAACGATCAAATCGACCGCGCCGTACATCGCCTGCAGAAACAGCGCCAGCAGCACCGGCCCCGCAAACCGCAGCAGCGGGGAAAGAATTGGCCCGTTCAGGAAATCATTTTTCTGGTTTTCCATAGCTTCAACTCCAAAAAAAGACCGGATAAAACCCCGGACGCATGCCCGGCATCTTATCCAGCCGAATAATCAATGAATCGACCCTCCGATGAACAGATTTTAACGAACTCTGCAGAAAATGTCAAGAGGCAGAAAACCCGCCCTGCCGCATGGCAGGGCGGGCGGTTTCAGTTGGGGGAAGAGGGATTACTTGGCTTCCTCGACAGCGTAAGCGGAGGGAGCAGCGGGAACGCCGCGCTTCCACTCGATCAGGTTCACAACATAGAACGTGATGACGGAGACAAGGCTGCCGAAGACGACCGGCATCATGAACCACAGCGTACCGCCGTTGGACAGAAGCTGCCAGACGACGAAAGCGATGGTGCCGGTGAAGATGGAGATCAGGCCGGAGTTCTTTGTTGCCTTCGGAACGGCAAGGCCGAGGCCATATGCCGCGAACGGGCCTGCGCAGCGGATACCGAATGCGAAGGTGTTCATGGCGACGAGGGAAACGCCGAACATGGAGATGCACATGGCGATGAGCGCTGCAATAACGTTGCACAGACGGGTATAGAAGATGGTCTGCTTGTCATTCAGCTTTTTCTTGCCGCCGAAGCCGGGATAGATGTCGTTGATGATCATCGTGGACATGCACAGCAGATTGGAGTCTGCCGAGGACATGGTCGCGCAGATGATGGCGGCGGAGATGAGACCGGTGATGATGCCGGGCGCATAGGTGCCAGTGACGACCATCATGGCGTTGGAGCCGTTCTCAGCAAGGCTGGGCAGCTGATCCTTCAGAGCGAAGGCAGCGAGGCCGAGGAGGGTCGGGAAAATTGCCATGGCAGCCATGAGAATGGCGCAGAGGAAGGAAGCACGAACTGCAGTCTTCTCGTCCTTGCAGGTCTCGAAGCGGGAGACCATCTCGGGGCCGCAGAGGAAGGTGCAGAAGTAGTTGAAGAAGTAGCCGATGATGGAGGCCCAGCCGATCTGGGTCATGTTCAGCTTTTCGCCGGGCAGAGCAGCGGAGATCGCAGCCCAGCCGCCGGCATGCTTCAGGACGATCGGCGTTGCAATGGCAAGACCGACGAGAATGATGCCGAACTGGATAAGGTCGGAAACCTGATCCGCGATCATGCCGCCGAAGGTCGTGTAGAAGATGGTGACGAAGCCGGCCAGCAGCAGGCAGACGTTCAGAGGGATCGTCGGGATCAGCGCGTTGATAACAGCGCCGGAAGCACCGATTTGAGAGGAGGTCAGGCAGAACAGCGACAGAACGCTGAGAACTGCCGTGAAGTTGCTGGAGAGTTTGCCGAAGCGGCGGCCAACGACCTCGGGGATCGTGATCGCCATGGTCTTGCGGATCTTGGGAGCGAAGTAGGCCAGCGGGATCATGGCAAGAGACGCGGCCAGAACGTACCAAATTGCGCTGACGCCCCATGCACCGAACGCTTTCTGAGCAAGGCCGGTGGTGCTGCCGCCACCGATGTTGTTGGCAGACAGCGAGAACGCGACCATGAACAGGCCCATTCTGCGGCCGGCAACGAGATAGTCCGCGCTGCCCTTGATGTTGATCTTGCCGACGACGTAGCCGACGATCATCATGCCGACCATGTACGCAAGGACAATAACCAATGCGCCAGTTTGGATTTCCATAGAGTTCCTCCTTGATTTCTCTTTCTTGAACGACTTATTCACAGTTCGTTCATATTGCGTATTTTATCCGACGATGCCGCACTTTGTAAATTGACAATTCACACAAGGAAAAACGCCTGTTTTCTGGCAATATAGACAAGGTACGAAAAATGCTCAAAAAGTTTTGATATCTTCCTGAATCTGGATATTTTGATTCTCCCGCGCTGCGTCGCGGAAGACGCCGAGCAGCTTTTCCGCATATGGCCCGAGTGCGTCATACAGGCAGCCGGTATGCTCCAATATGAGCGTGCACGGCGGCAGTTCCGTCAGCACGTCGTACAGCGCGTCGAGATTGCGCCCGTAAAACGCGGGCAGCGCGAACACGCGCGCAAAGCAGTCGTGCGCGGCTGCGCGGGAGGTCAGCTCCCGGCAGTCGATCCGGTAGGTCAGTTCCATATGACAGTGCCTCCGTCCACGGTCAGTTCCGTAAACGACGCGTAGTGGTTGGATGTATAAAAATACAGCCCGTCGTTCGAGAAAATCAGACGCTCGGATCCGCGTGAGTCTGCGCCGAGTGTGTTGATGTCGCATTCGGTATAGGTTCTTCCTGTTTTCTCCGGCAGAAGCCCTTCGCGGTTGCCGAAGCGGTCGCCGCCGATGGCGGCTCCTTCCCGGTATGCTTCAACGCTGCCGCCCTCCCAGCCGAGCGCGCGGGCATCGGACTTTGTGATATAGTTCTCCGGCAGATGGCCGTAGGCGTCAAGATACAGAACGACGTGCTCTGCATCGTAATAATACCCGTGCGCATCGACCGTGTCGGCAGTCTGCGTGACCTCCGGGTCTTCGGCAGTGACAAACTGCTCGCCCGATTCGGGCGCTTCCGTGTCCTCGGACAGCGCAGCGTCCGCCAACTCCTGCAGCGTCGTAACGCTGATTCCCATGACCTGCACCGTGTCGCGCACCGTGCAGCCGCCGAGCACCAGCAGCGTCAGCACCAGAAGCAGCGCCAGTATCCGTTTTTTCATGGTCAATCTCCTCTCAGTTCCTGCGCGATGGCCTGCATCAGCGCCTCCGGCAGCTTTTCCACGCGCCGGTCATAGGTCACAAAGCCGTTGACCTCATCCTCTACATCGCTCAGCTGCGTGTAAACGTCGGCGGCAAGCCCCGCTCTGCGTGCAGGAATGATCTGCGTTTCATAGAGCGTTTTGACCGCCTCGCCCAGTGCCTCGGGCGTCTGATAGCCCTTGTAGCCGAAGTTTTTCGCGTTCCAGGTATGTCCCGCAACCGGCAGATTGTATCCGCCGAACTCCGACAGAACGACTGCGCGGCCCTTCTTGTCAGGTCGGAAGCGATAGGACTTAAAGTACACATGCAGGCTTTTCACATCGCTCACGCCCTGATCGTGCCAGCCGCTGGCATGGTCGATCAGCCGCGTGGGGTCGAGCCTGCGGATCAGCCGCACTGCGTTTTTCGCGTCAAACTGTCCCCAGCCCTCGTTGAACGGCACCCACAAGACGATGCACGGGCAGTTCTGCAGCTGCGTGATCAGCTCCGTCAGTTCGCGTGTGAAGTCCTCGCGGCCCTGCGCGTCCGTACGGGCGAAAAGGCGGTAATGACTGTCCTTGAGATGAATGCCGGTGATGAGCGGCGCGGAGATGGTCAGCAGATTGTACTGTCCGCCGCCGGAGGGCATGTCCTGCCAGACCAGCATGCCCAGCCGGTCGCAGTGATAATACCAGCGCATGGGCTCGACCTTGATATGCTTGCGCAGCATGTTGAAGCCCAGACGCTTCATCAGTTCGATATCATAGATCAGCGCGTCGTCCGACGGTGCGGTATATAACCCGTCCGGCCAGTAGCCCTGATCGAGCACGCCGTGGTGGAAGTACGGCTGTCCGTTCAGCAGCAGGCACGGATGACCTGCTGCGTCTATCCCGGTGCCGACGGTGCGCATGGCGAAATAGCTTTTGACGGTATCGTCCCCCAATGTGACGGTTACGTCATAGAGGTTCGGCGCCTCCGGGGACCACAGGTGCAGCTGCTCCGGCGGCAGAACGGCGCTGCCGCAGCCGTCCTCGTCCGTTACGCCCTCGGTGACCGGAGTTCCCTGATAGGAAATTTCGATTCGAGCGTCTTTCGGCGCGGACGCGGTGAGCATCCAGCGGATGCGTCCTTCCGGCAGTTCCGGAGTAAACAGAAGCGACTGTATATAATGCTCCGGTACCTGTTCCGCCCAGACGGTCTGCCAGATGCCGCTCTGCGGCGTGTACCAGATGCCGCCGCGCGTTGTCTTCTGCTTCCCGCGCGAGAGGGGCACGGTGTCCGTATCGTCACGCACAGCGACGGTCAGGACATTTTCGCCATCTTGCAGAAGCTTTGTAATATCCAGCGTAAAGGCTGTATACCCGCCTGTATGCGCCCCGGCAAGAAGGCCGTTGACGTACACCCATGCCCGCTGGTCGGCAGCTCCGAAGTGCAGCAGCATCCGCCTGCCGTCCTGCTTTCCGAACGGCAGCGGCCGCCGGTACCAGAGCACCTGACCGGGCTTCAGGGTCCGGCTCACCCCGGACAGCGGCGCTTCCGGCGAAAATGGCATGAGAATGTTCCCGTCCCACGCGCTGGGGCAGGCGTCGGAGGCCGTGATGGCATAGTCCCAGAGGCCGTTAAGATTATAATAACTTTCCCGCACAAGCTGCGGGCGGGGATATTCCTGCAAAACAGTGTCCTTGTCCAGTGTTTCACCCCAGCGTGTCAGCATTTTGCCTCCTCCTTCTTTTTAAGTAGCAGCACCGGCGGCAGAATCAGCAGCAGCACGACGGCTGCCGCAAGGAAAATGGACGGCGTCGGCACAGTCTTTACCACGCCGAGATCAACATAGGTGGAATCGCTGCCGCGAATGACCGCTGCGCCGATGGCAGGGCCTAAAATCATCGGCAGCAGAACGCCGAAGATCATGCGGATGCCCTGAAAATGTCCGGCCTTTCCGGCAGGTGTATGGTCGCGGATGACACCGGACAAAATCGCCGTGACCAGCATATAGCCGGACATCATAATGCAGCCCGTCAGGATCACGGCCAGCATCGACCGCGCGAAGAACATGCCGAGCAGTCCGGCGAACATGACTCCTGCCGCCGGAAGTACGCACCGCAGTTCGCCGAGCCGGTCGATCACGCGGCCGGAGAGCACGCTCACGACCGACGCAAAGATCAGTACAATGCCCAGCACGAGGGCGTAGCCGTCAAAATGCAGATAGTTCTGCATATAGATAATGAGATACGGGAAGAAGACCTGCACGGCCACGGAAAACAGGCAGAACGCCGCAAAGGACAGATAGAGCGCCGGGTTCTCTTTCGCAACAGTCGGGCGGAGCCCGTAGACAAGGTTTTTCAGATAGCTGTCCCGTCTCGGTTCCAGCTTCGGCTCGGGGATCAGGAAGATGGACACAACGCCCGTCAGCACGACGAGTCCGCCGAAGATCGCAAAGAATTTCTGCCACTGCCCGCGCTGCGTCATGCTGTCGAACAGTCCGAAAATGACGAGCATGGAGATCAGCGGCAGGATGGCCAGCACGGATTCAGCCTTGCCCCGCGCCTCATTGGGCACAGTGTCGGTGATCCACGCGTTGAAGGCCGCGTCGTTGGCTGTTGAGCCGAAAAAGGTCATCACGCAGTCGAGCACGACGATCATCACTGCCGCAGCAGCTGCCGCGGAGGCTGCCGGGAACAGCTTCGCCGCGTTTTCGACCGTCACGAGGCCGAATGCCGCCGTGGACAGGCCCCACAGCAGATAGCCGCCGCAGATAAACAGCTTGCGCTTTCCCACACGGTCGGACAGCGCGCCCATCAGAAGCGTCGTCAGCGTGGCGGCAGCCGCGCTCCAGCCGACCATGGCGGAAATATAGCCGGGGTCGGTGGAGATGGTGTTGTAGAGATAGACGTTAAAATACATATTTTCGATTGTCCAGGCAAACTGGCCGACCAGGCCGACGAGAATGAGCGTCAGCCAGACGCGCGGGGAAAGTTTTTTCATATCCGGTATCCTCCCGTTATTCAGCTTCTGTGCTTCCGCAGTATTTTGTATAGAGCGCAATATGGTCCTCGATGCAGAAATCGCCCGTCCACGCGTTCGCCGTCACGCAGATCACGCTTCTGCCGTCCGGCGTTTTTCCGGCGCTCGCGCAGCAGTTCATGGCCTCGGCGGTATAACCTGTCTTGGCGGCTGTGATCTCCGCGCCGTTCAGGGCGTATTCGTGATGGACGCGGTAGAGGAATTTGTTCGTCATGGCAAGCCCGTCCGGGTGCTGCTCCGTTTCGCTCGCCCGGTAATTCTCTGCGCTTAATATTTCTGCGCACGTCTCGTTTTCCAGTGCCGCCTGTAAAATCAGCGCGATCTCGTGCACCGTGGAATAGTGGTTCTCGTCGTGCAGACCGCTGGTGTTCATGAAATGCGTGTTGGTCAGGCCCAGCGCCGCGGCCTTTTCGTTCATCATAGCGACAAACGCTTCCTCGCTTCCGGCCACGGCCTGCGCCAGCGCCTCCGTCGCCTCCGCGCCGGAGGGGACGACCGCGCCGTAGAGCAGATCCCGCATCGAGACCGTCTCGCCGTCGACAAACCCGGCCATAGACGCCCCGGCCAGATAGATGGGGTCGATGATGGCCTGCGTCATGGTGAATGTCGCGTCGAGATCCGGCAGATTCTCCGCCGCCACCAGCAGCGTCATGACCTTCGTCATGGATGCGGGGTAAATTTTTTCGTCCATGCCCTTTTCTGCCAGCACCGTCCCGTTCTGCACATCGACCAATATGGCGGAAGACGAATACAACTCCAAATCGAGCGTTTGGGTCGTCTCCGACGACTCTGCCAGCGTTAGAGCAGGCTGCTCGGGTTCTGGTTCCGGATCAGGTTCCGGCTCAGGTTCCGGTTCGGGTTCTGGTTCCGGCGACGGCTCCGGGGCGGGTTCCTGCACCTGCGTCTCAGGGACAGTGACCTCAGGCTCGGAAGGGGCGTCTGTCTCGCTGCTCGTGACCGGTGTGTCGAGATAGGGCTTTACGAGTCGCCGGTGCGCGTAGTAGGCTGCGCCGCCCAGAAGTGCCGCGCACACAAGAAGCGTCAGCACGACGCGGAGCACCCGGCGGCGCTTTGCACGCCTGCGGTCGCGCAGACGGTCGAACGCGGGCGCATTTTCAGGGTCAAACTGCGATTGCATGTCATTGTTCATATTGGACTTCTCCTGTTTGGAATTCGCGATATGCCTATTTTACCACATCTGCGCCCTTCCGAAAAGAGGCAAAGCTAAAACAGCGCAAGTCCTTGCGCCGCAGGGACTCTACCGCGGGTAGACCGGGCGTTCAGACGTGTAGAGCGGGAAAAAGCGTTTTTTGAATAGCATTTTGCGGCACGGCGCGGTATAATATGCTTCAGAAATTAAGAACCGGAGGTCACACATGGAAAAACGTTTTCAAATCGTCACCGACTCCTCCTGCGATCTGCCGCAGGCGCTGGCGGATGAACTCGATCTTGCCGTCCTGCCGCTGCATGTTCTGATTGGGGAGCATACATACGCCAACTATCTCGACGGCCGCGAGATCGGCTTCAAGGAGTTTTACGACAAACTCCGCAACGGTGAACGCGCCACCACGAGCGCCGTTAACGTCTCGGAGTTCACCGCCGTCATGGAGGGAAAACTGAAGGAGGGTCTTGATATCCTCTTCATCGGCTTTTCCTCCGGACTGAGCACAACGTATCAGTCCGGTGCGATCGCCTGCGACGAACTGCGGGAAAAATACCCTGAGCGAAAACTTATCGCCATTGATTCGCTCTGCGCGTCTCTGGGCGAAGGTCTGCTTCTGTATTTGGCCGCAAAGAAGCAGCAGTCCGGCGCGTCCATAGACGAGGTCGCGGACTATGTCCGTGAGACGATCCCGCATCTTTGCCACTGGTTCACGGTCAACGACCTGATGTTCTTAAAGCGCGGCGGCCGCGTCGATGCGGCGACGGCCATCGTCGGCACCGTTTTGCAGATCAAGCCCGTCATGCACACCGATGATGCCGGAACGCTCAAGAACGTCACCAAGGCCAGAGGCCGGAAAGCTGCGCTCAAAGCCCTCGCGCAGAAGCTGGCCGACACGGCAATCAACCCGGCGGAGCAGACCGTTTTCATTTGCCACGGCGACTGCATCGAGGATGCGGAATACACGGCCGAACAGATCCGCGCCCTGACCCCGGTCAAGGATATTATTATCAACTACGTCGGCCCCGTCATCGGCGCCCACACCGGCCCCGGCGTCATCTCCATCTTCTTCGTCGGCACACACAGATAAAAGCCGGCCCGAAGGCTCCCTTGTGTAAAGGGAGCTGTCAGCGAAGCTGACTGAGGGATTGCTTTACCGCAGCATCGATATACTCACAAACTCCACAGAAATTTCTGCCGACATCGTTGTTGGGAATACGGATGACTCTCAGACCATATCCCTCCAGAAAAGCGGTGCGGTCTGCATCTTTTTTGATGTTTCTATCCTCATAGTGTTGAGAACCGTCCAACTCAATGACAAGCTTTGCTTCTGCGCAATAGAAGTCAGCGATATATTTTCCCAACACCTTTTGTCTGGAAAAACGGACAGGGTAGGACCGCAGAAAATCATACCATAGGTGCCGTTCTTCCTTGGTCATTTCTTTTCGCAGCTGTTTTGCCAAAGGAAACAACTGCTTATTGTGCTTTGGCTGCATGACAATCCCTCCGTCACGGCTTACGCCGTGCCACCTCCCTTTACACAAGGGAGGCTTTGGTGCTGCGCAAAATTGCGGACCGTACAGTACACCGAAAGGTGTATAGAAGTGCGCTCTTTATCAGTTCAACAAATTGTGATTTGTAGAGTTACTTCTCTCTACATTTAATGCCATAGTTTCCTCGACTTCCAGAGTCATATCCACGATATATTTCATGTTTAATTCCATCTATAACAACTTCATCATCTGCAGTAAATTCATATAAAAATCCGTTATCTTCACAATATTTGATAATTGCCTGCTGTGCTTTTGCAACAGTAGGATAAACAGTGCTATCTTCATAAGGAATCCAAATAGATTTTTTAAACAATTTCAACATGATAATAACTCCTTTCAATGTTTGTAAATTCAAGTTTATCGGTCTGTTTAATCATATCATATGGCTACAATATATACAAGAACAGTCCCGGCAGACATTACTGCCGGGACTAAAACTGTTTTACGAAGGCACCTGTTTTTATGCCGCTCTTTTGTGTGTTGTGTCTTATTTTTTGCCTAAGTATGCCTCTTTTATGCTCTCATCGTTGAGCAGCTCCATGCCGGTGCCGGTCATGGTCACATTGCCGGTCTGGAGGACGTAGCCCCGGTCGGCTATCTTCAACGCCGCGTTGGCGTTCTGCTCTATGAGGAGGACGGTCACGCCGTCGTCATTGATGCGGCGGATTATGGAGAATATATCCTTTACCACCAGGGGCGCCAGGCCAAGGCTGGGTTCGTCCATCATCATAACCTTTGGCTTTGCCATGAGCGCGCGGCCAACGGCCAGCATCTGCTGCTCGCCGCCGGAGAGGGTGCCGGCCTGCTGCCAGTGGCGCTCCTTAAGCCTGGGGAACAGGCTGTACACGTGCTCTATGTCGTGCTCTA
>OJOP01001440.1_pt1 | contig 10780 bp, 7 predicted proteins | sample 1598161 | NCBI WGS metagenome assembly OJOP01 (sample SAMN01915206, study PRJEB22387) | human gut metagenome | isolation source: stool | host: Homo sapiens | place: USA | reverse complement strand
CCACCGGCCGTGCCGGTGGTTTGCACAGGCCCCCTTGGGGCCTATTACCAGCCGAACCTATAGGTTCATCGAATCTTCTTTCTACTGCATGATGCGCCCTACTGCTATTGAAATAGCGGCTTGGCGCATTTTGCTTTTCGTTTCTCCCTGGTTATCCGTCTTTTTGAATCACACCTTATCGCCCGCTTTCCAGACTTGTTCCTCGCTTCGCTCGGATATTTTTTCTGGGCATAGCTAAAGCTTTTTGGAACCACCGGCATTGCCGGTGGTTTTCTTTATACAAAAATAATGGCAGGCACTTTCGTGTCTACCATTATTTTATCACTTCATGCTGCGCATCCGGGCTTTGTTTAATCCATCATGGAGCGGGTCTGCTCCTCACGGTACTGGTGGGTGTAAAGCTGATAATAGGCGCCCTTCGCGTTCATCAAAGAGCGGTGCGTACCGCTTTCGATGATCTTGCCGTCGTGCACGACCAGAATCACGTCCGCGCGGCGGATGGTCGATAGGCGGTGGGCGATGATAAACGAGGTACGGCCTGCCATGACCTTTTCGATGGCGTCCTGAATAAGCCGCTCGGTCACGGTATCAACGGAACTGGTCGCCTCGTCGAGCACGAAAATGCGCGGGTCGGCCAGAAGTGCGCGGGCAAAGGACAGCAGCTGCTTTTCGCCCGTGGAGAGCGTGTTGCCGCCCTCGCCGATGTCGGTATTATAGCCGTCCGGCAGGCGGGCGATGATCTGGTCGGCGGAGACAGTCTTTACGGCCGCTTCGATCTCGTCCATCGTTGCGTCGGGCCTGCCGTAGCGCAGGTTTTCCAGAACCGTGCCGGAAAACAGATGCGGCGTTTGCAGCACATAACCGATGTTCGAGTGCAGCCAGAGTTGGCTGCGTTCCCGCGCGTCGCGGCCATCGATCAGAATGCGGCCCTGCGTCGGCTCAAAGAAGCGGCAGACGAGATTGACCAGCGTGGATTTGCCCGCGCCCGTCTCACCGACAATGGCGACGTTCGTGCCCTGCGGGACCTTGAGGTTAAAGTGTTCCAGCACGTTTTCGCTGCCGTCTGGATAGCGGAAGGTGACATCCTGAAATTCAATATCACCGTAAAGCGGCTCCCAGTTTTCCTTTTTGGGGTGGAACGCGTCGCCGTATTTTGCCGTGACCTCCGGCGTGTCGCTGACGTCGGATTCCGTTTCCAGAAGCCTTGTGACGCGTTCGACATTGACCTGCACGTTGACGAGCGACGACATGACCTGCACAAGCCACTGCACCGGCTCCATCATGCCTTGCGCATAGTTCATAAATACGGACAGCGTGCCGATCAGGATCACGCCGTCTCTTGTGATGACGCCGCCGCGCCACAGGACGATCGCCAGCGCGATGGACGCGGCGAAGGCTGTCGTGGACATGAACACGCTCCGGAAGTGCATGGCGCGGACGCTCAGTCGCTTCATTTCGCCGGTCAGATCGTCGAATTCCTGCTCGACCTTGTCCTCAATGACCAGCGTTTTGGTCGTCTTCGCGCCGGTGATGCCCTCGTTGAACGCGCCGGTGATCTTCGAGTTCTGCTCGCGCACGCGGCGGTGAAAAAAGACGAGTTTTTTCTGGAAATACGCGCCTGAGATCACCAGCACCGGCACAATGACCATCACACACAGCGCCAGCTTCCAGTTAAGCACGAACATCATCACGATTGCCAGCAGCAGATACGCAATGTACCACACAGCCTCCATCAACCCCCATGCAAGCGTGCTTGCAATGCGGTCGGTATCGGACATGACGCGCGCGTGGGTATAGCCAACGCTGTTCTGGTTGAAATAAGAGAAGGACAGCGTCTGCAAATGATTGAACGTCTCGCGCTTTAAGTCGCGGCCGATATAGAGTTCAGCTTTGCACGCGCCGTAGGCGGAAATGTAGTTCGTCGCGGTCTGAATGATCATGACCAGAATGTACAGTGCCAGCCAGCCGCCGACGCCCTGCATGGTTTTGTCCGCGATAAAATGGTCGATGGCGTGCTGCTGGAACAGGGGGATAATCGCATCCATGCCGCTGCCGACCGTACCGGTCACAACCATCCAGAAAAACAGCATTTTATAGGGCTTTAAATAAGGGGCCAGCTTTGGGATACCGAAGAACGGCAGGCCTTTTTTGTCTTTTCCGCGTTTCATGCCGGCTCCTCCTCTCCGATGGACATCTGCATGTCGTAGATCTGCCGGAACAGGCCGGGCTGCTGCAGCAGCTGCTGCGGCGTGCCGCGCTGGAGCACCTTGCCGTACTCCAGCACCAGAATGTTGTCGCAGTCCATAAGCGTCGTGATCCGGTGGGAAATGATGATACTCGTCGTCCCAGTCAGATCACGGTTCAGCGCTTCACGGATGTGCTCGTCCGTCTGCGTATCGACGGCGGACAGAGAATCGTCGAAGACCATCACGGGCGTTTTCTTCGTCAGCATCCGCGCGATGGCCACGCGCTGCTTCTGTCCGCCCGAGAGCGTCACGCCGCGCTCCCCGACCATGGTATCATAGCCGTTTGCAAACTGCTCGATGTCCGATGCGATGCAGGCCGTCGCGGCGGCTTTGCGCACCGTTTCGCGGTCTGCGCCGCAGATGCCGATGTTCTCCTCGATCGTGCGCGAGAACAAAAACGGCTCCTGCAGCACAACGCCCACATGGTCGCGTACCCATGCCGCAGGCATGTCCGCCAAATCTTCCCCGCCGACCATCACGCGGCCCTCCGACGGTGCATAGAGCCTGCACAGAAGCAGCAGCAGGCTGCTCTTGCCGGAGCCGGTACCGCCCAGAATGCCGAAGCTGGACCCGGCGGGAATGGCGAAGGACACGTCCGAGAGTACATCCGGCCCCGTCTCATAACGGAACGAAACGTGGTCGAAGACGATGTCGCCGTCCATGGGCAGCTGCTTCGCGTCCGGCTTGTCCTGTTCACAGGGGGCGTCGAGAATTTCGCCAATACGGGATACGGAGACGCCCGCCTTGCTCATTTCGGAGATCACGCGGCCCAGACGGCGCACGGGAGAAATGCTCATGGTGTTGTAAATGGCGAAGGAGACGAACTCGCCCTCGGTCATTTCGCCGCGCACGCACAGAATGCTGCCGATCAGCACAACAAGCATCGTCTGGATGCAGGCCGTCGCGTCGCCGACAGCCCAGAAGTCCGAAAGCGTGCGGCACAGACGCACCCAGAGCGTGGTATAGTCCTCGTTCTGCTTTTCAAAGCGCTGCCGCTCGTATTCCTCGCGGCCAAAGGCGCGCACAACGCGCACGCCGGTCAGGTTCTCCTGCGCGATGGTAGACAGCACGCCCTCGGATTCGTCGCAGGCAGTGTAGCGCTCACGGATGGAGTTGTGGAACAGCAGAGAATAGACAATGATGATCGGGAACATGACCGCCGGCACGAGCGCCAGCTTCCAGTTCATAAGCGCCATGCACACGAGCGCGAACACAATCATCGCCACGGCGCGGAACACGGAGACGAACTGCTCTTCAAAGAAGGTCTTGATGCGCTCAACGTCCGAGGTGCAGCGCTGGATGATATCGCCGGTGGGGTTCTGCATATGCCACTTCCACGGCAGGTGCTGGATGTGATGATACAAAAGATCCCGGCTGGTCTTGACGAGCGTTTCGCCCGCCTTGGAACTGTAGATGTTCACGCAGTAGCGCATGATAGCAGACAGCAGCCCGAGCCCCGCCATAAAGGCTGCCGGGAGCCACAGGTTTTGCCGCAGATAGGCTGCGCCGCCGAGTGCAGCGACGATTGGACGCGCTGCCGCAGACTTTACGGGGGCCTCACCGATCAGGGAATCGACGCTCACGCGGATGATCTGCGGAATGACCAGTTCGCAGAGCGTAAAGAGCAGGCTTGCGGCGATGCAGGCGGCAAAATACCGCCAGCTTCCGCGCAGCAGCCGCGCAAGCGTCCGCCCGTTGGAACTTTTTTTCTTCTGTTTCAGAGGATTCGCCTCGCTTTCTTTGAAAGACAGGCCGAGGGCGGAATTGGGAACGCCAATTCCGCCCTTGTGGCCGCGAACAATATTCATTATTCATCCGGAACAATCATACCGTACTTGTTCCGGAATGTCAACTGATATTATGCGATGCCGGTCAGATCATAGCTGTCGAGCCATGCTTTGGCTTCCTCGCACACGCCGCGCAGGCAGCTTTCCTCAAATGGGCTGTCAAGGTCCGCGTTTTTCAGAAGTTCCGTAAACACGCGGCTGCCGCCCTGCCGGGTGTAGGCCATGTAGTGCTTCCATGCGTCGTCCTTGTCCTTCTGGATCCGCGCCCAGAACTGCAGTGCGACAGTCTGCGCGAGGCAGTAGTCAATATAATAGAACGGGTTCACATAGATGTGCAGCTGCCGCTGCCAGCCCTCGCCGTCGCCGTAGAAGGGAATCTCGCTGCCGAGCTGCATCCACGGCATATACACGCCCAGAAGTTCCTTCCAGACCGCGTGGCGCTCTGCCGGGGTCATCTCCGGCTTTTCATAGACGATATGCTGGAAGTGATCGACCATCGTGCCGTAGGGGATGAAGGTCAGCGCGCCCGCCAGATGGCTGTAGCGGAACTTACGGGTATCGTCTCCAAAGAAGCCGTCTGCCCACGGCCATGCGAAAAATTCCATGGACATGGAATGCACCTCGCAGCCCTCAAGACTCGGCCAGATCGTCTCGGTCGGGACGCGGTCGCGGTTGAGATACGCGGCAAAGGCATGGCCCGCCTCATGCGTCACGACCTCAACGTCGTGCTGCGTGCCGTTGAAGTTGGCGAAAATGAAGGGGACATGATAGTCGCCGAGGCTCGTGCAGTAGCCGCCAGCGCGTTTGCCGGGCGTGGAGAGCACGTCCAGAAGTTCGTTATCGAGCATGGTGTTGAAGAATTCACCGGTTTCGGGAGAAAGCGCCTCATAGAACCGCTTGCCCTGCGCGAGAATATCGTCCGGGTTGCCGCAGGGCTTCGGGTTGCCGCTGCGGAAGCCGAGTGCGTTGTCCGCAAAGGTCATGGGATAGGTCTTGCCGAGGCGCTTGGCCTGTGCTTCGTAGACGGATGCCGCCACGGGCACGACGTACTTGACGACGGCGGCGCGGAACTTCTCCACGTCTTCCTTCGTGTAGCAGTTGCGGCCCATGCGGTAATAGCCCATCTGGGTATAGCCGTCGTAGCCCAGCTTGCGGCCCATCGCGTCGCGCAGCTTCACAAGCTTATCGTAGATCTCGTCAAGTTCCGGCTGATGTGCCTTATACCAGCCGCCCTCGGCCTGCCACGCGGCCAGACGCCGCGCGTCGTCAGGGTCATTCTTGAACGGGGATAGCTGTGAGATGGTGTAGGTATTGCCCTCAAATTCAATCTGCGCACTGGCGATCAGCTTCTGATAGTCCTGCACCAGCTGGTTTTCCTGTTTGAGTTCTTCGACGATCGCGGGAGAGAAGGCCTTGCGGGCGATCTCGGCGTTGAGGAACATCAGATCGCCGTATTCCGCTGCAAATTCCTTGCGGAATGGGCTTTCCAGCATTGCTGCCGTCCATGCGTCGTCATAGGCACGCAGTTCGGGCCCGGCCTCGTTCCAGAATTCCTCTTCAGCGTCATAGAACTTGTCCCGGGTATCGATAGAGTTGCGGACGCTCGAGAGCGTGGCGAGGGTATCGATGTGCATCGACAGCTTCTGCTGAGCGAGGAATGCTTCGCGCGCGGCGGCATAATCCGGCGCAGCCTTCAGCTGGTCGGTAAGAGACTGCAGCTGCTGCTTCAGTTCGTTCAGATCGGGCCGTGCATACGGCATTTCAGAAAATTTCATGGGATTCTCCCTTCATTATATATTCTATTTTAGAATTATAGCATATCCGGCCCGCGTTTCGCAATGCCTGCGTCTTGCGCCCATAGACAAATCATGATACGATGAAAGAGCGTCAGTTGACAAGGGCACGCTTGCGGGCCGGACTGGGCCGCCGTCTGCTGCGTTATCGTCCTTGACTTGTGCCAGCTGGCGCAAAGGAGGCTGAACCTATGACAAACAAACAGAAATTTGACCGGCTGCGCAAGCTGCTCGACGAAGCCGATGTCTACGCCCGTGCTGTAGGCAAGCTGGATTTTGACATGCAGTGCTGCGCGCCGAAGGACGGCATGGAGCAGGCGGGGGCCGATATGGCCGTTTTGTCTGACCGCTATTTCCGGCTCACGCACACCAAGCGCTACGCCCAGCTTGTAACCGAGCTGCACGCGGACAGTGAGGGACTGACGCCGGTGCAGAAGAAGGTCGTGGAGCACCTGTATGAGGCGTGGGAGAAGGAAAAGAATATCCCGGCGAAGCTCAATTATGAGATGAGCCTTGCCTATAACCGCGCCTACTCCAAGTGGCTGGAGGCGAAGCAGGCGGCGGACTTTTCCATGTTCAGCGGTGCGCTGGCCGAGATCATTTCCTACACGCATCAGGCGCTCGATCTGCGTGAACAGAAAAAGCCGACATATTACGACGCGCTTCTGGACGACACCGAAAAGGGCGGCAGCATCAGTCAGCTTGATGCGTTCTTTGACGCGCTGCGCGCGCGGATCGTCCCGCTGGTGCGGCGCATTCAGACGGAGGGCAAGCCCATCCGCATGGATTTCATGTCCCGCCCGTGCCCCATTTCGCAGCAGGAGGCGTTCTCCAAATACCTGCTGGAATTGGAGGGGCTGGACAAGGAAGCGCTCGTCCTCATGACGACCGAGCATCCGTTTACCACAAACTTCGGCCCCAAAGACGTGCGCGTCACGACGCATTATTATGAAAATAATTTCGTCTCCAATATTTTTACCACGCTTCACGAAGGCGGCCACGCGCTGTTCATGCAGAATGAGCCGGAGGAATTTTACCGCGAACACGCCGCAAACTCCATGACGAACGGCATGCACGAGTGCATTTCCCGCTTCTACGAAAATCTGATCGGCCGCAGTGAAGCATTCGTCCATTTTATCTATCCTAAATTGCAGGAACTGAGCGGCGGTACGTTTGCCGACGTTTCCGAACGGCAGCTTTATGAGGCTGTCAATGCCGCCGCGCCAGGACTCAACCGCTGCGACGCAGACGAGTTGACCTACTGCCTGCACATTATGATCCGCTATGAACTGGAAAAGGCGTTCATGAACGGCGAGATCACGGTCGATGAAATTCCCGCGCTTTGGAATCAGAAATATCAGGACTATCTCGGCGTCACCGTCCCGGACGACGCGCAGGGCTGCTTGCAGGACGTGCACTGGACAATGCCTGCCGGATATTTCCCGTCCTACGCGCTTGGCTCTGCCTACGGCGTGCAGATATTGCGGACAATGGAGAAGGACTTCGATGTCTTTACCTGCGCGGCAAAGGGCGACCTGCTCCCCATCCGCGACTGGCTGAAGGCGCATGTGTTCTCCATTGCCTCTGTCACGACACCTGACGAATGGATTCGTGCCATCACCGGCGAGAGCCTGAACCCGGATTATTTCCTGACCTATCTGGAAGAAAAATTCTCCGCGCTTTACGAATTGCCGTAAGAGACAGACACGAGAAAAAACTGACGCCCCCGGCGGCTGCCGGGGGCGTTTTGCGTGCGGATGATTGTCAGATGTCGAACACGCCGATCATCACGATGCCGATCACGACCAATGCGATCATGACATAATGCTTCCATGAAAGCTTTTCCTTCAGGAAAATACGGCTCCAGAGGACAGAAACGGCACAGTAGGCCGAGATGATAGGAGCCGAGAGCGCAACATGCGCCTCGTCGGCAAGGGCGTAGATATACGCGAACTGACCTGCCGTTTCAAACAGCGCGCCGGCGTACTTGGGCGCTTCTGCTTTGAAAACAAGCTTGTCTTTTTTAATCACGACAACATAAATAAAGCAGATCACAGCAGCTGCGAGGAACGTCAGTTCATACGCGCAGTTGGCCGAATCCTCGTCCAGCGTCCGGAGCACGAGAGAGTCTGCAAACGTGCCTGCCGCGTCAAGCAGACAATACGCCAGCGGCAGGCACAGCGCCAGCCACGACTTGGCGTATTTATAGTTGGAGCCCTCCTGCCGCTTTCTGCGCAGTTCCTCGTCCTCTGTAGACTCGACAATACCGAGGCCGACCGCGCCGATGCACACCAGCGCCACCGCGCCGATCACCAGATAGCGCATGGCGCCTGTGATAGACTCGTCCAGTGTTCCGGTCAGCAGGCACAAAACGGCGACCAGCGCGCCGGAGGAATTGCAGATCGGCGACGAAATGGAAAGTTCAATGTACCGCAGGCCGACATAGCCCAGCGTCATGGACCCGATGTACAGAAGCGACACGGGCAGATACGTCCAAATCACGCTCCATGTGACGACGGCTCCGCCGATGAAGATCTCATACGCCGCGTGGATGCCCATCACGACGCCGACGGCGATGACCATCTTGAGGGGATTATACTTGTCCCGCCCGTCGCGGCAGCCGATCTTGGAAAACAGGTCGCTGCCGCTCCAGCAGAGCAGCGCAATAATTGCAAGCCAAAACCACATACTTTTTCTCTTCGGCAGCACCGCGGTGCTGCCGCTTCCTTTCTCTAATCTCTAAATGAAAACACCGCACCAGTAGGGCCGTGTATATCATACTAATCCGTTTTACCCCGGCAGCCTCGCAAGTCCCGCGTCCACAAGCTTCTGCAAACTCATAAGAATTCCGAGCTTGGCGTGATACCACGTCAGACCGCCCTGGAAATAGACCGCGTATGGCTCGCGGATGGGGCCGCCGGCGGACAACTCGATGGACGAGCCCTGTACAAACGCGCCCGCCGCCATCACGACTTCCGCATCGTAGCCCGGCATGGCCCACGGGACAGGGGTCACATAGCTATCGACCGGAGCAGCTGCCTGAATGCCGCGGCAGAAGGCCAGCATGCCCTCCGCCGAGCCGAGTTCAACGGCCTGAATGATATCGTGCCGGGATTCCGTTCCGTTCGGCACGACGCGGAAGCCCAGCCGCTCATATACGTTCGCGGCGAAGATTGCGCCCTTTAATGCCCCTGAAACGACGTTCGGGGCAAGGAAGAAGCCCTCATATAAACTGGGAAGCAGGCCGAGATTTGCGCCGACCTCCTGCCCAAGTCCCGGGGCCGAGAGCCGGTAGGCGCAGCGCTCGACGCATTCCGCCGTGCCGCAGATATAGCCGCCGATGGGGGCCAGTCCGCCGCCGGGATTCTTGATCAGACTTCCGACGATCATGTCCGCGCCGACGTCCGACGGCTCGACGCGCTCGACGAATTCACCGTAGCAGTTATCGACCATGCACAGAACGTCCGGTTTGCACTGTTTGCAGAATGCGATCAGTTCGCCGATCTGCGCAACGGAGAACGACGGTCTTGTTGCATAGCCCTTTGAGCGCTGGATGGTGATCAGCTTCGTCTTGGGGCCGATTGCGGCGCGGATGCCGTCAAAATCAAACGTGCCATCCGGCAGCAGATCGACCTGCCGGTACTGCACGCCGTATTCCATCAGCGAGCATTTGGACGGGCGGATGCCGATGACCTCTTCAAGCGTGTCATACGGCGCGCCGTTCGGGCTTAAAAGTTCGTCGCCCGGCAGCAGATTCGCGCTCAGCGCGACGGCCAGCGCATGTGTGCCGCAGGTGATCTGCGGGCGAACGAGTGCGGCCTCGGTATGGAAGCAGTCTGCGTAGACCTTTTCGAGCACCTCGCGGCCCATATCATCGTAGCCATAGCCCGTCGTGGCGGCAAAGCAGCCCGCCGAAAGCTTGTTTTTCTGCATGGCGGCGAGCACCTTCGTCTGGTTGTATTCCGCCGTCTGGTCAATGGCCTCGAAGCGAGGCTTCAAAGCAGCCAGAATTGTTTCTCCGTATTCATATACCGCGCGGCTCACGCCGAGCGATTCGTACATTGTCGTCAGTTCCATGTCTATCTCTCCATCTTCCCGAATATTTCATCTGCCGCGTCGCGCAGCACGTCCGGCTTGGTGACGATGATACCCGTTTCCTCGTCTCCAAGAATGAGCAGCGTATCGCCGGGCTTCACACCAAAGATCTGCCGCGCATCCTTAGGGATCACGATCTGGCCCTTTTCACCCACCTTGGCCGTGCCAAAAATGTGCCGCTTCGCCTTGCCCAGAATATGCTTTCCGCCTGCCACGCCTCCAGCCTCCTTTAAGAGGTAAATTTCATACTTGTATAACTTACAGCCCGTCTTCCAGTTTGTCAAGCGCAAAGCGGTTGGAAAGATCTGATATATCACAATTTGCATAGGCAATGTGTGTTTTTATATCGATATATCCATATTGATTTTTCGCGCTACGAATCCGTCATTTTTCACATAAAATTCAAAAAAACTTGATTTTTTAAAAAAGCCTGATATCGTATATGTCGGATATGCTATGCAGATTTTATATGGCTGACAGACGAAAAGAGGACAGGATGAAGCGAGCGTGCGTTTTGATTTTTCTGTGCCTGCCGCTGCTGCTGTGCGGCTGCGCGCAAAAAAGCGCGGAGCGCGAATTTTTTGCAATGGACACCGTGATGCAGCTGCGCGCCTACGGCCCGGAGGCAGATCGCGCGCTGGCAGAAGCGGAAGCAGAGATTTACCGGCTGGAGGGCGAACTTTCCTGCCGGGACGAACACGCGGCGCTTGCCCGGCTGAACGAAGCGGGCGGCGGAACGGTCAGCGCAGAGACGGCAGCGCTTTTGCAGACGGCGCTGACGCTCTGCGAGAAAACCGGCGGCGCCTATGACCCGGCGCTCGGCGCGCTTTCACAGGCTTGGGGCTTTTCGACCGGCGCG
>OJOP01001438.1_pt1 | contig 10793 bp, 11 predicted proteins | sample 1598161 | NCBI WGS metagenome assembly OJOP01 (sample SAMN01915206, study PRJEB22387) | human gut metagenome | isolation source: stool | host: Homo sapiens | place: USA | reverse complement strand
TGTGGGCGCGATTCTGGCGGTCATTCTGATCGCCCGGACACCGATGCCGCTTTGACAGGATATCCGGGATGATATGATTCTGGATAACAGGTATTTATACGACATTCTGACCAAGGGAAAATACCTGGAAAGGATCCCGCTGGACAAGCTGCTGACCGGAGAAGAATAAGCGTCTGAGAAGACTTTAACAAAATCGCAGAAACGCAAAAAGCGATATTTGACGGGGAATAAGCGTGGCAAGCATCCATATGTATCAGGCACTTGATGCCATAAAGATTGAAACAGGCAATCAGACGGTACAGGAGATTCCGGATGAAATCTGTGTCCTGTAATAGAAGCTCCAATTTGTCAAGCAGAGCTTGCGTCGGAGTCATAAGCTGCGGATACCACACGGGAGAGAATCGCAATCAGATTCTCTCCCGTGTGGTATTTCCGCTCTATTCTCTGGGCGGCATTCTGCCGCAGGAATGCTTCTCCGGGCAAAAACCGATGGCTCTGCACTTTGGCATGAAGTAATGGCTGACTGTGTAGTCCCACTCCTCCGAGTAACCGCTCAGCTCCCGACATAGGTCGCTGAACAGTGCGCGGTATTCGTGATATGCACGGCTGCACATCCTCTGGCGCGACATATCCATGAGATTCCGCAGGTTGTGCTTGCAGACGATCCTCGTCTCCATGCCGAGCGGCAGCCCCATCGCGGAATCCTCGCGCGGGACGCCGAGCTCGTCCAGCCGGGCAAGATGCTTCTGAATTTCTGCCATCAGTTCATCGTAGACCGCCTTTGCGGCCGAACGCTCCGCAATGCTGGCCGGCGTCACATAGTCAAAGCCATGCTCATAGTTGATATAGCGCGTGCTGGCCTGCAGCCGCGTCGGCTGGCCGCCGATGTGCGTGTACCACTCCCGGATCACCCTTGCCGAATATCCCTCCAGCGTCAGATAGACATCCGGAAACTCAAACGTTCTTCCATGCCCGCTCTCCAGACAGTCCAGCCCTCTGCGATAGTTCTTTTTTTCATCCGCGGTGTCCGCACCCCAGCAGATCCCCGCCTCAAACCCGATCATCGTGATTGGGTTCTTGCATGTATAATTCTGTATGGTAATTTTCCCCATTATCCATTCCTCCTGTTCTGCACCAATGCCGTTATGCAATTCTGACAAGCCCCCAGCTGATCCAGTCCCATGCGCTTTCCCGTCCGCTCCGTTCGGTGATGACAAGCCGCTGCTGTTCGTCAAACTGCCACGCGGCGGCATCCAGACCGATATCCGAGGCCATCCACGCCGGGCGAAAGTTCTTTCCCGTCCAGTCGTAAATATCTATATGCTGCGACCAGCCCCAGTCCGGTCCGGTTTTCCAGAACGGCCGGCTTTTTCCGAACCGCCCCCATCGCCAGACGAGGAGCAGCAGCTCCGGCGCTCCGTCATGGTCGATATCGCACCAGAGCAGGCTCTGCACCTTCTGTCCTGCCACCGAGCGCCAGATCTCACTTCCGTCAGAGACTGCACGAAGCGTTTTTCTGTGCAGACTGAGCTGCTCCGGGCCTTCCTCCGCCGTACAGAAACAGTCTGCCTCCTGCCAGACGATCCAGCGCGGCAGGAAACAGCCCAGCCGCCAGAGGAGCAGGCCTGCGCCGCAGACAGCCGCCAGTACCGGAAGCAGGAGCCATTTTCTCACCCCTGCACCCAATAGCTTTGCGTCCACCACGGCTTCTCCGGCGTTTCATCCTGATGGAAGCGCCCGTCCGGCGACATCCATTCGCCGATCATCTGCCGCCATTCACTGTCTGTCAGCCGCGCGGACAGCGGCTGGCAAAACTGATAGAAATTATACACAACGCCGGAGGCAATGCGGAGCGCCCCCTCCACCGGCACGATCACATAGATCTGCGCCGGGCGGCCGTTCGCGGCCTGTAAGACCGTTCCGTTCGGATCCGTTGCGATATCCGTCACCAGAGACGCCGGGATCTCCCGTGCGTCGAGATACTCCGCATCTGTCCGGTCTTTGACAGCTTCGATCCAGAAATGCTCCAGCGTGCCGCCGTATTCCCGGATGAGGTCATATTCCTCATCCGACAGCCGCTCGTTCTGCAGCTCCTTCCGGCTGATCGTCTCAAGACTCCGCGCGAGCGAAGCGAGGCGTGTCAGATTTTCGCGGTCGGCAGGATCCAGAATTCCATATGTCTGAAGCCCGTCTGCCGTCTGCTCCGCCAGTTCCGCGAACCGGCGATAGACCTCCTCCTCCGGCTCCACATAGCCGCGGTCATCCAGCTCCTCCGGAGGGCCGCCGCCCATCTCCGCCATCACCTGCTTGGCATAGAGTACCGTGTCGTGCTTGAGTTCCGTAAAGCTACCCGCGTAGGTTTCCAGCGCCTTCTTTTTCCACTGCTCCGTCGTCATGAACGACGGGTATCCGGCACCCTTTTCCACCAGAAGAGGATTGAGCGTGTACAGCCATCCCGAGTAGAGGCTCGCCGACCACAGCTCCTCCGGCGCGCTGCGCACTGCGCTTCGGAGCATCTGCATCTGCTCCGGGTAGTGTGCGTAAGCCGTATCGCCCTGCTGCGTCAGAATGGACAGCGCCGTCTCAGAGCCGAGCGCCGCCGGCATATCCAACACATCCGGCAGCATCCGCCGTTCTCCCTGTGCGTTTTCCCTGACCTTGTTGAACACCAGCTGCTGCATCACGGCGGCATCCAGCGTAAAACGCTGCCCCATGAAGCGGAAGCCCTTTCCTGCCTGTGCCAGATCGACGGTTCCCTCTGGGTCGATTACCGGGATGGAGTTGATCTGCGGCGCAGCAAGCGTCCTGATCTGTTCAGTATAGTGTTGATAGGCAGTCTCATCCAAGCTCAGCAGTTCCGTGTCTGGAATGGTGCCGTAGGCAGCCTCGATTGCCGGCAGATACTCATAATAGCCAAGATCGTCGCTGACACCCGCAAAGAATGAGGTCACGGTGTAGAGCTTTTCCCAGCTGTCCGACGCTGTGTCGTGCAGTGCCAGTGTGATCAGCAGCGCCGTGCGGTTCATATCCTCCTTCTTCTGCGTGAAATTGATCTGCCCGTACCACATCATCGCGCGGAAATACGCCTCCAGCGTCTCGTCGCCTTCATAGTAGCCGCGCGGCTTGAACTGGGAATAATCCAGAAGATCTTCCGTTACAGCACACGGGGCAATACCCTCTGCTGCATAAATGGCAGACAACTCCTGCGCAGCAACATCCTTCACCTGCTCCGGTACCTGAATCTTCGGATCCTGGAGCGCAGCACCCACCGCGAAATACGCTGTGCTGCGCTTTGCCGCATTCTCCCACGCTGTTCCGGTCAGTGCGTCCAGCTGTGCGGCAGATGCGCGCAGCATGTCTTTGCTCAGCGTTTGCAGCTGCGCGGCAAGCTGCTGCTTTTCCGTCCGGTTCAGAAGCAGGCTGAAATACAGGTGATAGGTGTGCATCATGGAATCTACCGTTACAAAATTCGGGATCTGCAGATAGCGATTCCATTCATAGCGGCCGAAAAACTCGGAATAAAAATCCGGCTCGACCACAAACAAATTCTGCGCAAGGATGGCTTTGGCCGTGTCGGAAAGCCCGTTCCACTCCATCCATTCCAGATTTGTGATCTCATGTAAGTCCCCGGATACACTGTAGTCCGGCACAGCTGCAGCCGTCTGCGCGTCAGCGGCCGTGAACCTGAGAAACTGCTGCCGCGTTAACGGCTCCACCGGAACCGCTGCCGCTGCTTCCCGCCTGTCCACCGTCAGTTCCTTCCACCGGTCTTCTTTTTTCCGCTGTGCAATCTGATACACAAGTACCGTGCAGGCCAGGAGCAGCGCCAGCACACCGGCTGCGATGGCAATCAGCTCCATAGGCTTGATTCTATGCCGGTTTCCACGTCCATGGGCTGCGGCAGCGCCGCAATACGGGCAGCTGCGCTCATATTCCCGGAGTTCTTTTCCGCACTTTGGACAAAACATGATACCGCCTCCTTTTCTGCGCTTCTGTTTCACCTCTTTTACAATTCGAGCTTACCATACAACCGCGATTCTGGCAAGACAAATCCAGAAAAAAGGTTCCTGCCAGCCTAAGCTGCAGAAACCTTTTTCTTAATCTATTGATTGAATTTTCGCCGGTAGGCCGCAAAGGCCTCCCGGATCACCGCGACGGCCTCAGCACGGCCATGGACACTGTCGACTTCCGCGTTGGTATCCGGCTCCAGATGCTTGTAGACGCTGAAAAAATGGCTGATCTCATTGGAGATATGTGCCGGCAGATCGGACAGGGCAGAATATCCGTTGAACATCGGATCGCCAAACGGGATCGCGAGAATTTTGTCGTCCATCGCACCGTTGTCGCGCATGGTAAAATATCCGACCGGATAGACCCGCACCAAGCTCATCGGGCGAATTGGCTCGCTGCACAAAACCAGCACGTCCAGCGGATCGCCGTCATCGGCATAGGTGCGCGGGATAAAGCCGTAATTGGCCGGGTAGTGCGTCGAGGTGTAGAGGATCCGGTCCAACCGCAGCGCACCGGTCTGCTTGTCCAGCTCATATTTGTTTTTTGAGCCCTTTTCAATTTCGATCACCACCAGAAAATCCTCCGGCTGCATCCGCTCTGGGCTGATATCGTGCCATAAGTTCATCGGTCGGCCTCCTTTTTCCTGCGCGTTCTTTTTTACGTTTATTGTATCGAATACAGCCCTTTTTGTCAAATAGCGACCGCCTCGCATACAGATGAGAAGCCAGACGGCTATCCTCTACAGCTGTACGCAGATCACTTTTCATGCTTTGTAGAAGCTGCGCATCATGTGATTCACTCCTGAAACAGTTTTTCTGCCACGGGCAGTTGCATGACTACGATTTGACTACTATCACCTGTAAAACCGAAAAAGCCGGTTTGTCCAGTGTTTTCAATGGTTCCGCAACAATTCAGAAAAGACGGACGTTTTCGCCGAAAGCTGAACATTCCTTGAAAACACAGCATTTTATCCGTTGATGCCTGAAAACTCCGACTCTGTAGGGGCCGATGCCTACACCGAAACGGGCAGTGCATGCGTATGTGCCGCGGCTTTTCGCAAAATCAGCTGCACTCTGCCGGGCGGACAGAGTCGTCCACCCATACGAAGCAGAACGATATCGATCGTGATCGGACTTTTTTGACACGCTGAAACGCCTTGGCGTTATCCATGTTGGGCGCGGTCTTAAGAATCATGGCAGGACGTGGATTGACGACCGTACCGGAGGCAGGATAGTAGATGTTCAGCGGCTCGCCCTTGGCCATGGAGGAATAAGCGTTGTAGTCCACGCCCGCGATCAGAATGCCCTTTTCGCCGGTGGTAACAGCTTCGAGCGCCGCCTTGTTCGCGCCGGAAACAGTCAAGCCGTTGTCCGCCCAGCTCTGCATGACTGCCTCGCCGTCAGCCGTACCGGTCACGAAGCCCGCAAGGAAATCCTTGCACGCGCCGGACTTTTCGGGGTCTGGAATGGCAATCATGTCCTTATACTGTTCATCTGCCAACTCGGACCAGTCGGCGTTCAGTTCGGGAACAACGGTGGTATTGTAGATCACGCCGACCGCAGAGGCGCTGGAACCAAAGAGCATATTGTCCTCGTTGATCCAGCCGTCGTTGACCTTATCGGCATTGGCGGGGGTATAACTCTCAAGCTGTCCGTCGGCCTTCATGCTGAGGCCATCGGACCACGAGGCGAGAATGACGACGTCAGCCACAGGGTTTGCCTGTTCGGCTTCGAGTCTTGCGAGAATTTCGCCCGTCGTGCCCTGGAACTGCTCGACCTCAACGCCGGTCTTTTCTGTGAACGCGGCAGCCAGCTTGTCGGCAAGACCGGCAGGACTCGGCATATAGACGTTGACCTTACCGGAAAGCGCAGGCGCTTCTTCGGCTGCGGCAGGTTCTTCGGCAGCAGGGGCTTCTTCTGTCGGAGTTGTTATGGTCTCGGCGGGCTGCGTCTGAGCAGGCGTTTCCAGCCCCGCAATCATCCGCAGCAGCGTCGTCTTACCGCAGCCGGAAGGCTTTTTGCAGTCTGAAGATCGTGCAGTACAACGCCAAAAATGACTTTTCTCAACCGCCTGCTGCGCAGATTTTTGACATAGCTTCCTTGACATCTGAGAGGCTTATTTTATAATGATGTAAAAAGTTGAATCTGGGAGAACGGAGCCGATGGAGGGCTATGTATGGGCGACAATTATTTTCTTCTGACAAATCTGCTGTCGGAGGACGAGCGCAAGGTGATCACCAGCATCACGGCGCACATTGAGCGCGGCGAGAAGCGCGTAGGCATCCAGCAGATCGCGGCGGAAAACTATCTGTCCACGGCGAGCATCGTAAAGATGTGCAAGCGGCTGGGCTTCGACGGCTACAGCGAACTCTACTACCATCTCAGCCGTCAATTCGCCGCCTCTGAAAAGCCGACGGAGGAGACACTGCGGAGCCTGATCGACAACTATTCCGGGGATCTCATCAGTGGCTTCTGCACGCTGCTGCACGAGCGCAGGCGGGGAAAAATCTTTACGACCGGCGAAGGCTTTTCCAACATCGTCGGAGCCTATATCGTCCAACGCATGTCGATCTGCGGCTTTATGGCTTTCAGCAACGTGCATTTTTACGACTACATGCTCTTTCAGGAAGCGCATCAGCGCGCGGACGCAGACGAGAGCGCAATCATGTTCGCCGTCAGCCAGAGCGGAGAAACCGAACCGGTGCTCAATGACGTACGCCATGCCAAACAGCATGGACAGAGGATCATCTCCTTCACACGCCGGAGTGACTCCACGCTTGCACAGCTTTCCGACCTCGTATTCGTCGTGGACGGTGCGAAGCAGACGCTGGCAGGCAGCCTGCCGAATCTATTCTTTGGGCATATCATCCTGATCTTCGAGGAACTGATGGCGCGGTTCTTCTCACCGGACCCGATTGCGCAATAAATACTTTTTTTACGCAAACGAAAAATTTTTTCCTCTGTGCATATGTTATAATTACAATGCGGAACGAGGGTTTGCTCCCCGCCGCAGTCCATCGCCCCAAGGCATCTGCCGGAAGGGCGGCACAAACAGAAACAGACAATCTTAATGGAGGAATTATCAATGAAGAAAATTCTTGCACTTTTGCTTGCGCTCGTGATGCTGTTCGGCGTTCTGGCCGGCTGCACTGCAAAAAGCACGGACGCTACAGACAGCAGCGATCAGGCCGCACAGGACGCGCAGACACCCGCTGAATCTACTGACACTGCCGACACCGCTAACACCAACGATGCCGCAGAAACCACCGACACGGCAGCCAAGACCATTGAAACGCTGAAGGTCGCTTTTGTTCCCTCCCGCGAGCCGCAGGAGATCATCACTGCGACTGAGCCGCTCAAACAGCTGCTCAAGGACGAACTGGCCAAGGAAGGCTACGACGTCAAGGACGTTGAGATCACCGTCGGCACCACCTATGAGGCGGTCGGCGAAGGTCTGGAAGCCGGCACCATCGACGTTGGCCTGATCCCCGGCGGCACCTACGTTCTGTATGATGACGGTGCAGAGGTTATCCTGACCGCGACCCGCGACGGTCTGAGCAAGGACTCCGACAACGCCAAGGACTGGAACGACGGCCAGCCCACCGAGGCTTCCGACAAGCAGGCTGTCTCCTACCGTGCACTGTTCATCGCCGGCCCGTCCGAAAAGGGTCAGGAACTGGCCGCCAAGGTCAACGCCGGTGAAGAACTGACCTGGGATGATCTCAACAGCGCCAACTGGAGCGTCATGGGCACGTCCTCCCCTGCCGGTTACATCTACCCGGCTCTGTGGCTGCAGGATCGCTACGGCAAGGGCATTTCGGATCTGAGCAGCGCTGTGCAGTCTGATTCTTACGCCAGTGCGTTTGCCCGTCTCGCTTCCGGCCAGGTCGATGTTCTCGTGACCTACGCCGACGCCCGCCGCGACTATGCCGAACGCTGGAACACCGAGTTCGGCCGCGAAGGCTCCATCTGGGAAGAGACCAATGTTATCGGCGTCACCGCCCCGATCTACAACGACACCATCTCGGTCAGCAAGAACTCCGAGATCATGGATGCCGATCTGATTGCAGCCCTGCAGGATGCGTTCATCAACATCGGCAACACCGAAGAAGGCAAGCAGGTCATCGCCATCTACAGCCACAACGGCTATCAGAAGGCACAGGCTTCCGACTATGACAACGAGCGTGCCGCGCAGAAGCTCATTCAAGAGCTGACCGCAGCAGGCTGATAATCGAACTTTCCCAACGCGGGGAGGACTTGCACGGCAGATACCTTCCGCTGTGCGGGGCCTCCCCGCGCTTCTTATAGAAATGAGGACGCTTTATGATCGTATTTGACCATGTATCCAAAGTATATCCCAACGGCACGGTCGGCCTGGACGACGTCAGCCTGCGCATCGATGACGGTGAATTCGTCGCCATCATTGGCCGCTCCGGCGCGGGCAAGTCCACGCTGCTGCGTGCCGTCAACCGCATGCATCAGATCACATCCGGCACGCTGACAGTAAACGGCACCGATGTCACGGGCCTGTCCGGCAAGCGTCTGCGGCAGTTCCGGCGCGGGATCGGCATGGTGTTCCAGTCGTTTAATCTCGTCACGCGCACGAGCGTGATCAAAAACGTGCTCGCCGCCTGCGTGCCGGACATGCCGTTCTGGCGCGTGCTGCTGGGTGCGTTCCGCAAAGAGGACAAACTCAAGGCGCTCGAGTCTCTGGACAAGGTTGGCATTCTGGACAAGGCCTATATGCGCGCGGATCAACTCTCCGGCGGACAACAGCAGCGCGTCGCGCTGGCGCGCACGCTGACGCAGGACCCGCATATCATTCTCGCGGACGAGCCGGTCGCCGCGCTCGACCCGGTGACAGCCAAGCAGGTCATGGAGGACTTCGTACACATCAATCAGGAACTGGGCATCTCGATCCTGCTGAACATCCACCATGTGGAACTGGCGCTGGAATACGCCGACCGCGTGATCGGCATCCGCGCCGGCAGGATTGTCTACGACGGCCCGTCGAAGCAGGTCGATCAGACGGTTCTGGATGCGATCTACGGAGAGGACGCCGTCTCGGAGGCTGCCGTATGAGCCTGTATGACCGCATATTCCGGCCCCGCCGCTATACGCTTTCCGACGGCACCGTCGTCGAGGAAAAGTGCAGCCGCGCGCCGCTGGTGATTTTGATTCTGGTGCTGCTGACGGCCGTATCCGTCCGCGTGACCGGCTTCAACTTTTCCGTTCTGGTGAAGAAGGGCAGCAAATTCTTTGACATTCTCAAGGCCATGTTCCCGCCCAATACCGCGTATTTGGGAAAGATCTGGCAGCCGCTGTGGGACACGATCAAAATGTCCTTCCTCGGCTCGTTTATCGGCGCGGTGCTGGCCGTTCCGTTTGCCATCGCCGCGGCCAGCAATATCGTGACGAACCGCGTCGTGGTGTTTCTGGTGCGCCTGTTTTTGAGTCTGGTACGGACGCTGCCGACACTCGTCTGCGCACTGATTGCGACGTATATCTTCGGTCTCGGCACCATGGCCGGCACCTGTGCCATTGCGGTCTTTACGTTTGCCTATGTCGGCAAGCAGCTTTACGAGCTCATTGAGACGGTCGACATGGGAGCTTATGAGGCAATGGAGGCCATGGGTGCAGGAAAGGCGTACTCCTTTATTTCTGCGATCATGCCGCAGGTATTGCCGGCATACATGTCAGTCTGTTTATTCTGTTTCGAGGGAAATGTGCGTTACGCGGCGATCCTGGGATATGTTGGAGCAGGCGGACTTGGTCTGATCTTAAATGAAAAGATCGGCTGGCGTGAGTATGACAGTGTTGGAATGATCCTGATCGTTCTGTTTGGTACAGTTCTTATTATTGAAGCAATCAGCCATTATATCAGAAAGAAATTAACGTAGGAGGAACCGGCAAAATGAATGAATCAATCAAAAAAATGTACGAGCAGGAACCAAAGACCTGGTACGCAAAGATCATTGTGGCTTTGATTGTTGCAGCGCTTCTTGCATGGTCACTTTCTACGGTTCAGTCCACCGGATCAAACGGAAGCGGACTTTCCGTCGCAGGAAAGATCATCAGTGGTATTTTCCATCCAGACACCGGATTATTGTTTGACCTTTCTACATCCGGAGTGGCATATCTGTTACTGGAAACAATGTGTATCGCATTCTTAGGAACGATCGTTGGTGCTGTATTATCAATCCCGCTTTCTTTCCTTGCGGCAGCAAATCTGATGCCGAAGCCGGTTGCACTGATCTTCCGTGTATTTATCATGGCAATCCGTACGATTCCGGCATTTGTATACGGACTTATGTTTATCCGTGTGACAGGACCTGGACCATTCGCCGGACTGCTTACCATGTCACTTTGTTCGATCGGTATGATCAGTAAAATGTTTATCGAGAGCATTGAGGATCTGGATACTAAGATCCTGGAATCCTTAGATGCAGCAGGATGTACGATGTTCCAGAAGATCCGTTACGGTATCTTATCCCAGTTGTTCCCGGATTTTATGTCTACTTTGATCTATCGTTTTGACATGAACTTAAGAGATGCGACTGTACTTGGTCTGGTTGGTGCCGGTGGTATCGGTGCACCGCTTATCTTTGCGATGAGTGCATACAAATGGAATCAGGTAGGAGCAATTCTTGCCGGACTGATCGTACTGATCTTAATTATTGAAGTTATCTCATCAAAGATCCGTACAAAATTAGCGAGGGGTTAGTAGTGCGAAAAATCCATATATGAAAGATTTTAGGCACACAAATTTGAGACGCAAGATCG
>OJOP01001435.1_pt1 | contig 10811 bp, 10 predicted proteins | sample 1598161 | NCBI WGS metagenome assembly OJOP01 (sample SAMN01915206, study PRJEB22387) | human gut metagenome | isolation source: stool | host: Homo sapiens | place: USA | reverse complement strand
TCTGCATGAGGATATTATATCATCGCGCATCTGCGCGCTGATAACGGCAAAGAAAGAAGAACTGCGGTCTCATACAGCAGCGCCGAATGCTGCTTAGAGCGAACAAATTTCGCAAGGACAAAGAATCGGACTGCCGCCGGAACGAGCTTGGAAGCCGCATTTTCATGGGAAGGGTTTTTGGCGATTATGCGAAATGTCTGCATTTTTATCCGAGTTTTTCCTATGGACGAATTATAGCAGGACAAAGCCGCGGGGTCGTGCGCGCCCCGCGGCGGTCACATCTGCCCGCCGTGCGGGCAGTTTCGGGGATTTACGAGGGCGTTCCAAAAGCAGCGAAAAACAGCCGGAGGGCGTTGCAGAATGAAAAAAGCCCGCCGTTTCAAGGAAAACAGCGGAGTTCCAACGAAATTTACGAGGTGAATACAGAAAAATGGTAAAAGGAAAAGAAAAATTCGCGCTCTGGATCACGCCGGAGTGTAAGCAGCTCGTCGATGACTGTTATGCGGACGATCAATGCCAGAGCCGCAGCGAATACATCGAAAAAGCAATCTGGTTTTATTCCGGTTTTCTGCACGCGGAAAAAGCGGAACACTACCTGCCAAAGGTCTTGCAGCAGATTCTTACCGGGACGCTGGAACGGTTTGCCGAGCGCATTGGACGGCAGCTCTTTAAGCTTGCGGTCGAGCAAAACGTCAACAATCATATCCTTGCTTCAGACACGGATATCGACGCGCGGAGCTATCAGAAAATGCGTGGACTTAGCATGGATGAAGTCAAAAGAACGAATGGAAGAATCGACTTTGAAGATGCACTGTTGGGCGAAAGGGGTGTGTGAAAATGTCAAGGCTGATTCAAAAAGCAGGCTTTCTGAATCCAAAACGCGCTGGACGTTATATGAATTACATCGCTACGCGCGACGGCGTGGAGCTTTTGGACGAAAACGCGGACAGCATTTATATGCGCTATATTGCTACACGTCCGAGGGCAGAAAGGCACGGAGAACACGGTTTGTTTGGAGCCGAGGACGCGGTCGATTTGGAGAAAACAATGGACGAGTTGAAAGAGCACGAGGGCAACGTCTGGACGATTATTTACTCGCTGCGTCGCGAGGATGCCGCGCGGCTTGGCTACGATAACGCCGCAAGCTGGCGGGCGCTGCTGCGCTCCAAACAGGCAGACTTTGCGGAAGCCATGCAAATTCCACCGTCGCAGCTTCACTGGTATGCCGCGTTTCATGACGAAGGCGATCATCCGCACATTCACATGATGCTCTGGTCGGATGACCCGAAATACGGCTTTCTGCGGAAAGATAAGCTGTTGCATTTGCAGTCCATTTTAACGAATATGATCTATGCGGACGAGTTGAAAGCGGTCTATGTTCAAAAAGATATTGCCTATAAAGACGTGACCGGAGCGGCGCGGGAAACCATGCGCAGAATTGTTGACCAGCTAGAAACTGTTGAAAATCCGTCGGAATTGATTCAGAAAAAGCTGCTGGAGCTTGCACTGGAACTGCGCACAGCCACCGGGAAAAAGCAGTACGGATATCTCAAAAAGCCGCTCAAGGATATGGTGGATTCCATCGTGGATGAACTGGAGAAAATGCCTGAGGTTGCTGCGTATTATGCCGTCTGGAATGACCTGCGCGACACACTGGAGGGCTATTACAAAAGCAAGCCCCGGCAGCACAATTCGCTATCCCAGCAAAAAGAGTTCCGCGCCATCAAGAACGCCATCATTCAGGAAGCGGAGCGTTTGCGGCTTCAACTCGAAGAATCTTCTGCACAGGCTTCTGCAAATCCGACGCTTGCAAGTGAAAATACTTCGTCTGTAGATTCTCACCATATGCAGCTTCCGCCCGAATATCTTCTGAATTCAACAATCCGCCTGTTCCACCAGATGGGACAGATCTTCCGCGACAATGCCATGCCGCCCTGCAATCCAATGGGCATCCGTATGGATTCCAAGCGGCGAAAAAAGCTGATGCAAAAGCGGCTGGCAATGGGACATAAGCAGGACGACCATGAGCAGGCACAGGGATATGAACAAAGTCTGTAAATCCTGAATGTCTTGGGCGTGTAATACAAATGAGGATATGAGTTTACATAACTATTTCTAAGAGCGCAGTCAGAGCTACTTCTGGGGGATTTAGCGGCGCAAAAACTGCGCCGCAGTAAACAAAGAATAGGCTTTTCTACTGAAATACAAATCTCTGAAAAATGTCCGAAATTTTCAAAAATTTGCTAGACTTTATTGCTTTTCTGTGGTAGTTGTTTGTGTTACCAAAACGGAAAGGGGAACACAGATGGCGAAGAAACGGGCAAATGGGGAAGGCAACATCCGCAAGCGGAAAGACGGACGCTGGGAGGGGCGCTACACAGCAGGCGTTGACCCGGAGACGGGGAAGCCAATCGCAAAGAGCGTCCTCGCGCGGACGCAGCGCGAATGCAAAGAGAAGCTGCAAAAGGCGATGGAAGAACTCGAAAAGATCGACATCACGAAGCGGCGCGACTACACGGTAGGCGAGTGGGCGCAGCTCTGGTACGAGAACTACGCGAAGCCGTCCGTTCGAGCATCCACGGCGGCATATTACAAGAACTACATTGACCAGCATATCAAGCCGCGCATCGGGGACATCAAGCTGACGACGCTCACAACGCTGCAAATCCAGAAATTCTACAACGAAACGAAAGCACACGGTCGGGTGCGGCGGTATGAAAACATGGACGATCTGAGTCTCAGCAACAAGACGATTCGCGGACTGCACACGATGCTGCGGCAGTGCTTGGAGCAGGCGGTGACGGAGCGGCTGATTCCGTACAATCCCGCAAACGGCTGCCGCCTGCCCAAAAAAGAGAAGAAGAAAAAGCAGATCATTCCGCCGGAGAAGATTCGGGATTACCTGAAAGCGGCGGAAGAATGGGGCGTCCTGCCGATGTTCTATCTGGAACTGAGTACCGGCTTGCGGCGCGGGGAGCTGGTGGCACTGCTGTGGAGCGACCTCAATTTGCAGACGAAAACGCTGACCGTGTCCAAATCTGTGTCGCGCGGCAAGGGCGAGCTGGTCGTGACAGAACCGAAAACGGAAAATTCTGTCCGAGAGATTTATCTCAGCGACGAAGCGATTCGACTGCTGGTCGAAGACCGCAAGAATCACCCGTTCAGTCCGTATATGTTTCCGTCGCCCAAGACAGGCGGGATGTACGGTCCGGACTGCGTCGGGCGGATTCACAAGAAGCTGCTTGAAAAAGCCGGGATCGAGGAACACGTCCGATTCCACGACCTCAGACACACGTTCTCAACGCTCGCCATCCAAAGCGGTATCGACCCGAAAACAGTCGCGGAGATCCTCGGTCACGCTTCCGCGGAGTTTTCACTGGACGTTTACACCCATGTGACAGCAGGCATGAAAAAAGAAGCCGCGCAGAAAATCAGCGGCTTCATGGCGAGCGTGGGATAACAGCAAAAAATGAACAGAAAAGCGCACACCGCCTGCTGGAAATGCTCCGGCAGGCGGCGGCTTTGTGCGTTCCGCCGCGTTCCGCTCCGAACTTAAACTGTACCCCAGGAAGTGGACAAGGAAATGACCCATAGCGGCGCGAAACATGGTATACTGAAGGCAGGAAGAAGGAGACGGCTATGCCCGCATAAGAACAACCACCGGCTTCGCCGGTGGCTGTGTTTTACTATTCTTTCAATCAGGCGTTTTCTGCCTTTGCCTCGCAGTACAGGCAGCGGTATGTGCGTGTCGCCGGGTCGGTCAGCGTGAATATCTGCGGAAGCTCCTGTTCCACGGAGGTTATGCAGCGCGGGTTTTTGCAGCGGATGACATTTTTGATCCGCGTCGGGAGCTTGAGCTGGCGCTTTTCCACCTGCTTGCCGTCCTTGATGAAGTTCACCGTAATGCCCGGGTCAACATAGCCGATCACGTCCCAGTCCAGATCCAGAATGCGGTCAATTTTGATGATGTCCTTGCGGCCAAGCTTATTGCTGACAACGTTTTTGAGCAGCGCCACCGAGCAATCGAGATTGTCAAGCTCCAGTACCTTATATAAATACATGGCCTTACCGGCAGTAATGTGGTCAATAACAATGCCATTGGAAATTGCATCAATAATCATCTTTCAGAACCTCCCTTATTCGATACCAAGCATCTTCATAATCAGAGCCATGCGGATATACCGGCCGTTGCGAACCTGCTTGAAATAGCAGGCTCTCGGGTCGTCGTCGACCGCGACGGAAATTTCATTGACACGGGGCAGCGGGTGCATGATGCAAAGATCCTGCTTCGCGGTTTTGAGCTTTTCCGGCGTCAGGATATAGCTGTCTTTCAGACGCAGATAGTCTTCCTCGTTGAAGAAGCGCTCGCGCTGCACGCGGGTCATGTAGAGAATGTCGAGCTCCGGCATCACAGATTCCAGATCGGTCGTCTGCTCATAGGGGATGTTGTTCTTCTTGATGACCTCGTTTTTCACATAGCTCGGCAGCTTCAGCTCCTCCGGCGAGACAAGCACAAACTTGATGCCGGTGTAGCGACTGAGCGCGCTGATGAGCGAATGAACCGTGCGTCCAAACTTGAGGTCTCCGCAGAAGCCGACCGTCAGATCGTTGAAGCGGCCCTTTTCGCGGTTGATTGTCAGAAGGTCTGTGAGCGTCTGGGTCGGATGGTTGTGTCCGCCGTCGCCTGCGTTGATGACCGGAACCTCCGAGCGCATCGAAGCGACAAGCGGCGCGCCCTCCTTCGGGTGGCGCATGGCAATGATGTCTGCGTAGCAGCTGACCGTGCGCACCGTATCCGCTACGCTCTCGCCCTTTGCTGCGGAAGAGCTGCTAGCGGACGAGAAGCCGAGTGTCTTGCCGCCCAGGCTCAGCATGGCCGATTCAAAGCTCAGTCTTGTACGGGTCGAGGGCTCAAAGAAGAGCGTGGCCAGTATTTTACCGTCGCATTTGTGGGCATATGCCTCGGGGTTTGCGATGATATCCGTGGCCTTTTCGACCAGCTCGTCGATTTCCTGCGTGCTCAGCTGCAAAATGTCAATCAGATGGTTCATATCAGTTGTTACCTCCAATCCAGGATTCGTCTGCGGGGTTGTTCCGGAACTGAATCAGCCGGACAACGTCTTCTTGCTTGATATAGTTCTGCTCCGCTGCAACAGCAGCGATCACATCAAAATTTGTCAGGCTCACGTTCTTCACGTTTGCCGCGGCCAGCCGCTCGAGACCCTTTTTCATGCCGTAGGTGAAGATGCTCACCACACCGAGCACCTCCGCGCCTGCCGCGCGCAGAACCTTCACCACGTCCAGAACGCTTCCGCCGGTGGAAACGAGGTCCTCCACCACTACGACCTTCTGACCCTTTTCAAGTCTTCCTTCGATCTGGTTCTGCCGGCCATGGTCCTTGCTCGAGCCGCGGACATAGCCCATCGGAAGCTTCATCATGTGTCCGACAATGGCCGCGTGCGCGATACCTGCCGTGCTCGTGCCCATCAGCACCTCCGCCTGCGGATATTCGCGCTCAATGGCCTGCATGATCGCCGTCTCCACCTCCGTGCGCACATCGGGTGCAGTGAGAATCAGGCGATTGTCGCAGTAGACCGGGCTCTTGATGCCGCTGGCCCAGGTAAACGGCTCGTCCGGCCGGAAAAATACGGCGCGGATGGAAAGTAAATCCTCTGCAATTTTGCGTTCTGTTGCGTCCATGCGCTTGTCCTCCTGTTGTTCTGATAACATGATCTTCGTAAATTCCTCCGGTGTCCGGCAGATCAGATCTGCGCCTGCCTGCGCAAGCTCTTCCCGGCTTCCGTAGCCGTGCAAAATTCCGGCTGTCCGGATGCCTGCCAGCTTGCCGCCAATGATATCGTGCTTGCGGTCGCCCACAATCATCGCCTGCGTAAGGTCGGTGCAGCCTGCTTTTTGCAGCGCCGCGCGGATTACATTCACCTTTTTTCCTGCCTGCGGATTATCGCCCGGCGCGCCGCAGATCGCTTCAAAATACGGCGCCAGACCGAAATGCCCCAGCACCTGCACGGCCATGCTCTCGAGCTTCGAGGTTGCCACAAACAGCCGAAAGCCGTTTTTTTGCAGCGTGTCCAGCATCTCGCGCACACCCGGGTACGGCTCGTTCTCTAACCATCCGACGTCATGGTAGTACACGCGGAACTGGTCAATCGCGCCCGGGATATCCTCTTTCGGCATAAACTGACCGAACGTCTCGTCAAGCGGCGGCCCGACAAAAAAGTCAAGCTCCTGCCAGTCTCTCTCCACCCCATACGCGCGCAGCGCAAACTGCGAGGCCTTCATAATGCCGGGACCGGAATCGGTCAGCGTGCCGTCCAGATCGAATAAAATGATACGCTCCTGCATCGCTTACCCCACGAACTCTTCTGCGCACCGCAGATACGCCGCAACCGGGTCGGCCGCCTGGGTAATGGGACGACCAACTACAATGTAGTCAGAGCCAATCTCCCGTGCGCGTGCCGGGGTTGTGATGCGCACCTGGTCGTCTGCCTTGCTGTCTGCAAAGCGGATGCCGGGTGTGACCGTGGCAAAGTGTTTGCCGCAGACCTCATGAATCTTGCCTGCCTCCAGCGGCGAACAGACCACGCCGTCAAGTCCAGCCAGCTCCGCGTTTTTCGCGTAGTCGATGACGACCTCGGAAAGCTCCTTGTGAATTTCAATCTCCTCTTCCATGCTCTGCTGGCTTGTCGAGGTCAGCTGCGTAACGGCAATAAGAAGCGGTCTCGTTCCGTCTGCACGGGTAAGACCCTCCAGAGCGGCTGTCATCATCGCGCGCGTGCCTGCCGCATGCAGGTTCACCATATCCACATCAAGCGCCGAGAGCACCGCCATCGCCTTTTTGACCGTGTTCGGAATGTCGTGGAGCTTGAGGTCCAGGAAGATTTTGTGACCCCTTGCCTTGATTTCGCGGACGATGGACGGACCCTCGGCATAGAACAGCTCCATGCCGATCTTCACAAACGGCTTGCGGTCTGTGAACTGATCGAGAAAGGCCAGCGTCTTTTCGCGGCTGTCAAAATCCAGAGCGATGATTACGTCTTTACCCATGGTGTGCACCTCCTATGATATCTTTCAGATTCTGTATGTTGTAGTTCTGCATTGCCTGCGGAAGATCCCGGACAATATCGCGGCAGGCATAGGGATTCACCAAGTTTGCCGCGCCGACCTCCACCGCCGTTGCTCCGGCCAGCATCAGCTCCAGCACATCTTCCGCGCGCGTCACGCCGCCCATGCCGATGATCGGAATTCTGACCGCCTCATAGACCTGCCAGACCATCCGCACGGCAAGCGGAAAAATTGCTGGACCGGACATGCCGCCCGTTTTGTTTGCCAGCAGCGGCCGCTTCGCGCGCAGGTCGATGCGCATGCCAAGCACCGTGTTGATTAAGCTCACCGCGTCCGCGCCCGCGTCTTCGCACGCCCTGGCGATATCCGCAATGCTTGTGACATTCGGAGAAAGCTTCACAATAACGGGCTTTTTGACCGCAGCCTTTACTGCCCTTGTGACGCTTGCAGCAGCTTTCGGATCCGTTCCGAAGGCGAGGCCACCGCCGTGGACGTTCGGGCAGGAAATATTCACTTCCAGCCAGCCAACCTGCTCGCATGCGTCAAGCTTCCGGCAGACCTCAACGTACTCTTCGATCGAAAACCCGCTCACATTCGCCATGACTGGCTTGTGAAAAACCTGCTTGAGCCGCGGAAGCTCTTCTGCTATCACCGCGTCCACCCCCGGGTTTTGTAGACCCACGGCATTGAGCATACCGCCGGGCGCCTCTGCAATGCGCGGCTGCGCGTTTCCAAGGCGCTGCTCGCGTGTCGTTCCTTTAAAGGAAAAGGTTCCAAGGCAATCGATATCGTAGAGCTCTGCAAACGTGTACCCGTAGCCAAAGGTTCCGCTGGCCGGAATGACGGGGTTGTCGAGCTCAATGCCGCAGAGCGAAACTGCTGCCCTCACCATATCAGTTCCTCCTTTCGGAACACGGGTCCTTCCTTGCAGACCCGTTTCGGCCCATGTGCTGTCTCAATGGTGCAACCCATGCACGCGCCAAAGCCGCAGCCCATCCGCGCTTCCAGGCTCAAAAAGCCCGGCTTTTCCGTCCTGGCGCACAGCGCGCGCAGCATCGGCATCGGCCCGCAGGCACAGAATGTGTCAAACGCTTCCGGCAGCGCATCTGTTACAAAGCCTTTGCTACCCACGCTTCCATCGGCGGTTGCAAGAATCGTCTCAATTCCAAGCGCTTCAAATTCTTCTTTGTAGAAAATCTCGCTCGCCGTATTAAATCCAAGAATTGCAGCCGGTGTTTTCCCAGCCGCAAGGAGTCTCTTTGCAAGGCTATACATCGGCGGCACGCCGATGCCTCCTCCGATCACAAGCGTCTTTTCTCCGCACGCCGTCACGTCAAATCCATTTCCAAGGCCGCACAGCGCATCAATCGTCTGGCCAGGCTTCATTTCGGCCAGTGCCCTTGTGCCATCTCCGACCGCGCGGTATATAATTGTGACACTTCCGTCCTCCCAGTCGCAGACGGAAAGCGGCCGTCTGAGGAAAAAGCCCGGAATACTGAGATCCAGGAACTGTCCTGGCGCGGTGATGGCCGAGGCATCCCCTGCCAAACGTAGCCGGTACACATTCGGCGCAAGCCGCGCGTTTTCTGTCAGTGTAAAGCGTACTTCGTTCAAAGCGTTTCCTCCTTCCAGACGATCTTTCCATCAATCATTGTCATCTTGCATACGCCGGTGAGCGTGACGCCTGCAAACGGCGTTGCCCGACCCATCGACAAAAACTGTTCCGGCTCTACTACATAGCTCTCGCTCAGGTTGAAGACTGTCAGATCTGCCGGCTGCCCGATGGCAAGCTCCGTGCCGCAGCCAAAGCGGCGCATCGGCGCGTCGTGCATCAGATCCACAAGCTTTCCGAGCGGCAGAACGCCGGGCTTCACAAAACTTGTGTAGCAGGCGGCAAAGGAGGTTTCCAGACCCACAACGCCCATCGCGCTTTTTTCCAGTCCGCGGGCTTTTTCTTCCCGGCTGTGTGGCGCGTGATCGGTCACAATCATGTCAATCGTTCCATCCAGAAGTCCCTCGATCAGCGCGTCGCGGTCTTCCCTGCTTCTGAGCGGCGGATTCATCTTGAACCGTCCGTCCTCCTGCAAATCATCCTCCGTAAAGGTCAGATAATGCGGTCCTGTCTCGCATGTTACATTTACGCCGCGCCGTTTTGCCTCCCGGATGATCGAAACACTTTCCTTCGTGGAGACGTGACACACATGATATGCACAGCCTGTCTCCTCTGCCAGGCGCACATCGCGCGCAATCTGGCCCCACTCGCTCTCGGAGCAAATGCCCCGGTGGCTGTGGGTCTTTGCATATGCGCCGTCGTGGATATAGCCGCCGCGAAGCAGGCGATTGTCCTCGCAGTGCGCGGCCAGAATTTTCCCAAGCCTTCTGCACTGCTCCATCGCCTCGCGCATCAGGCTCTCCGACTGTACGCCCTTTCCATCGTCGGAAAATGCAATTACCTCCGGGACCATCGCGTCCAGATCTGCCAGCTGCTCGCCCTTTTGCCCGACGGAAATTGCGCCGTAGGGGTGCACATGCACGCAGGCGCTTTCCCGGATACGGCGCAGCTCCTCTTCCAGTGACGCCTTGCAGTCCGGCACCGGGTTCAGGTTCGGCATCGCCGCCACGTGGGCAAAGCCGCCGTGCGCCGCCGCGAGTGTTCCGGTGCGGATCGTCTCCTTATAAGAAAATCCCGGCTCACGAAGATGGACATGCACATCAACGAAACCGGAAAAAATAACTCCGTTATGACCTTCAATACAAACAGTATCCGTGGAGCAGGAAACACGATCTCCGATAGAAACAATTCTGCCGTCTGAAACAAGAACATCTGCCGGACGGAGCGAGCCGTCTTTCCATACCTGGGCATGCTTGAAACAAATCCGCATAACTGACCTCCTGTGTTTTGGCGCTCGATGCATTATAAAAGATCGCGCGGCGATTGTCAAGTTTTTTTCGCTTTTCCGGCAGAATTCCGCAAAAGCCCTCTCAGCTGTTCTATATTGTTCCAAGTTCACCATTTTCAAGCCCCCGCGCCGCTCGCCTGGGGCGCAGCAAAGCCGGTGCGCAAGCCTGTTCCTTAACGCACAGGCCGTACGCACCGGCAGTCGCTTATTCTTATTTAAAGAGCGGCAGCACAGACTCTACCGCCACGCCGAGATACTGGCTGATGGTATCAACGACCAGCCAATGATCTTCCTGCTGCTCCATGCCAGAAACGGCAATGGCACCAATGAAGCCGCGGCCTTTGAGGTTAATCGGGAAGCAGCCGCCTACACCTGCGAACTTTGCAGGTTCCAGACCGGAATCGGCAAACGTATCGCCGCTGGCTGCCATCTCCAGGCCGACCAGATACGAACTCTGCCGGAACATGTTGGCTGTGCGGATCTTTCTGCCAAGTCAGCTGAGGTTGATGGGGCGGATCGACTGCATCGCGTAATAGAACAGCTGCTCGTCGCCAAGGGAGATCGAATCGACCACGTCATGGCCGAGCTTTTCCGCGCCCTGCTTGATTTTCGTGCCGATCTGGTATGCATCCTCATTCATGAACTTCTCGAAGACCAGCGCCTGCTCCTGCGCGTGGATAACTTTCATCAGCTTTTTTCCGAGTGTCCAATTTGCACTTGCAATTCGCATAAACTGCTTAATTAAGGAATAGTATAAAACGCCAGTCCTCCTGTTTTGAGAACTGACGTTCTTTGACACGCTGAGCAGCGGCTGCCATCTTCCGATGG
>OJOP01001433.1_pt1 | contig 10827 bp, 10 predicted proteins | sample 1598161 | NCBI WGS metagenome assembly OJOP01 (sample SAMN01915206, study PRJEB22387) | human gut metagenome | isolation source: stool | host: Homo sapiens | place: USA | reverse complement strand
GAAATAACGGCAGATGCCTTCGTAGGAGTCGCCCGTATCTACCATCACCACGTCCGTATGCTGTTCGAGCAACTGGCGCACGACACTGTTCATGTGGAACGACTTGCCGCTGCCGCTTGGCCCGATACAAAAAAAGTTGGCGTTGTCGGTCATCTTGACCTTGCCTTCCTTGCCGGTAAAGTCGATACACACCGGAAGCCCCTGACGGTCGGTGTAATACGTGGTCAGCGGTGTCACCTCGGAGGCTTTCAGATGCTCCTTGAAGAAGAAGCAGAGTGCCGCATCGGAAAGGGTCAGGAACAGGTCGTAGTCAGGATTGAAGGTGTAGGCGTTGCCGGGGAAGCTGTCCGTAAACAGCTCCAGTTGGTTGTAGGCTGTACGGGAGGGCATGATGCCGCACTCGTACAGCTTGGTTTCCAAGAAGGAGGTCACGGGTGTCATCTTGTCTGCCGGGCAGCTTACCAGTATGTTGAAGTTGGAATAGACCAGCATCGTGCTGTCGATGGCCAACCGTTCCAGCACTTCCTCGATGTCCGCCTTGGCTATCTTGTTGCTTGGGTCGGGCATGGAATCGTGACGCTTCGCCTTGGCTTCCAGCTTGCGGAGCAGCTTCCGCTGTCCGGGTATCTGTATCACTTGGTTGAACACCACGCAATCGGAATGGGGCACATTGGTAAGGAACGAAAACAGGTCGGTGGCGATGCCATAGCCGTTGACGCTCATCTGCGTGTATGGCTTGATGACGGACGGCAGGTTGATTTCGTCTATGTCCACCAGAGGGAAGGAACGGATGACCCGTTTCCCGGTTTTCAGGTATTCGTCCGATGCCTTGAAGTTGGTCATTGAGAAGGAGCCGTGCCGGAAGTTGAACGCCATGAAGCGGTGGCAGTACTCGTTGACTTCCTCTTTATTGAGCTTGCGGTGTCGGATGTGTTTCTCCGTGAGGATGTCGTCCACCTTGGACACCTTGGCGTGGAAGTCCAGCCATTTCTTGGGGTCGTACTGTACGAACTGGTTGCGCTGTGCCTCCTGCGTGACAATCAGGTAAGTCCGTATTTCCGTAAACTCCCTTCCCTCAAAGTACTTGAAGTAGCACCGTGTCAGAAAAGGCGCGTCTTTCGGCACTTCATGGTGGTAGGCCTGCTTGCAGAAGATGTCCTGTTTCTGCAAGGCGTAGCCCTCCCCAAGCGTCTGCACGACATTGGAAAACACGTCTTGGAAGAGTTGGTATTGTTCCGCATCGGTACATAACTGCTGTACGGGGTTGGTCATTTCAAAAATGACGGACGCCTCGCCTTTGGCCGAAAAAAGGACGACATTGCCGCCCGTCTCTTCCAACTGCGCATATAGCCCGTCAAACGGTTTCTTCTTTGCTTGTGCCATATTCTTTTGAATTTGTTTTATGAATGATGCCTCAGGCCTTTGTAGACAAAGATGCCTTTGTGCCGTTTCTTGTTATGCAGCCCGCCACGCTTCTTGATGTAAATCGTCACCAGTCCGGCAACCGCCATGACCAGCATGGCGATGAAACCGGCGAGCTTGCCCAAGACAATGGAGAATACGATAAAGCCGACGAATGACACGCCGACAGCCGCAGCCGCCAGCGTGAGGAACCGTCCGCGTATGCCCATGAATTCCAACGGTTTTTGCAAGCCCTTGAAGACGGGGTAGCCCTCCTGATTCATCGCCATGATGATATGTCTTTTCCGTATTGCAACTACTTAAAGAACAGCGGCAGAGCCTCTGACAATGCGATGAACGCGATACACCCGCCGATGGTCAGCATGATGGTCTTTTTTACATCCTGATCACCGTTCTGCATCTTGAAATAGACATTGAACGCTCCGACCAGGACGATGACCGCTGCAATGGCTTTCATCAGGTTGGAGACGGGTGTCTGGTACGAGCTGACTTCCTGTGTCGCCTTGGTAAAACCGGCCGCCCCTTTACTCGAAGCCATCGCTTCACCGACTGATACGGTGAGTGCGCAGAGTGCCACGACACTGTTCCGGGCGAACTTGGAGCCCAAGAAACGCTCCCACGCGCATTGTACTTTTTTCTTTACTTGTTTCATCTTATAAAATGATTAATGGATTCTATCGCCAAAGGAACAGGTGTCGCTAAAGGAACGGTTATTATCGTGCGTTTTCGCAGTTGAAGATGACGGCACCCAAATCGCAGGTGCCGGTTTCTACCAACCGCTCGATTTCAACCATGAGGTTTTCTACTAAAATACCGTCTGTCATGATGGCTTCCCGATAACCGGAAGGTTGTGAAGGCTTCTCTTCACTATCATCCTCTTTGGACTTATCGTTTTCTGAACCATCGTTTTGTTTTTCCGGTTCGTCACGGCTGACCTTGACAGGCTTGAAGGTCTGCGCTTCATCCGATATGTCTATGTCTTCTTCGGTGTGGTTTTCCTGTTCTGCCGCTTGCGCTGCCTTTGCCCGTAGGATGTCCATCACAATCAGGGCGGCGTAGTAGAACAGCAGTGCCACGAAGAGAAGAAATACTATTTGTCCGTATTGCATGGTTCTCTGTTTTATATGGCTGTCAATATGAATGGTTCTTCCTCGGAAAAAGGCAGGAAACGAAGCCCTTGCCGGATGCCACGGGTTTCCAGATTGCCTTTCCGTTCAATCTTATCGGTGTAGTACAGCGTGTTAGAGTCTCGGCTTACGATATAACCGATGGATTTCAACTGCGCCCGGATTTGAATACGCGCCCTGTTCGACACCACCTTGATTTTGGTGATCGGGGCCAGTCCGAAAAGCACGTGCCGCCTTTCCCTGCGGATGATTTCACTGCGGACACGGGAGGTCACTTGGAAGTTCTGTTCCTTGGTGCGTTTGAGTCCCAGTTTTCCGATGATGCGGATGACGGATGTCCTGCTGATGCCCAGTTTGCCCGCCATTTCGGATAACGAGCAATGGTAGAAGTGGCTGCGCACATAGTCCGCACGTTTCGCCCATTCCGACTTGGTCTCTTTTTTAAGGCCCAGCTCCTTGGCTTTGCCTTTTACCGCCGTGACGCTCATTTGCAGGACGGCTGCCGTGTGCTTCGTTGATTCTACGGGGAAGAGTCTGGCAAGGGCGGCCAGTTTCTCCTCCGTCCATTTGTGATGTCTCATGGTATCAATTCTGTTTGAGGTTCATAAACAGTGATTTCTTCTCTCTCTTGTATTGTGCCAGTTGGGGCAGGAATGTCTCAAAGAAGGCCCTGACGATGGCGTTCACCAAATCGGAACGGCAGCGGTTGTGGATGTCGCAGTCATCGAGGGAGTCCGCAAGGTCGCGGTCTAACTTGCATACCAGCCGCTCTGCCTTGTCGTCCCGTGTGCCGGAAGATTCCAGATAGTTCAGGAAACTCTCCCAACAGCCGCCAAGGGGCAAAGAGGATTGGATGTCTGCCTGTAATTGCGGTTCTTCTGTCTCTTGCGTACCCGCCAGAGTCATGTCGGGGTCATTGATGCCTTTGGTGAGGTCGTCTATTTCAGGAATGATATTTGCCATTGCGTTCTGATTATGGGTGTTACTGATTATTCTTGTCTTCTTTCTTCTGCGGTTTGGGGTTCAGGTTCTCCGTCAGTTGGATGCCGGTGAGTTCTACTTCCCGGATGGGCTTTGCCGTATCGAAGATGGCAGTATAGATTTTCTCAAAGACCGGGGTGACGATGCTTGCCTGCATGTCCAACGCCGCCATCGTGCTGAACCGTTCCATGTCCGCCCGTTTGGGTATCTTCGCCGTCACGTACCCGTAATTGGAGAAGGTGTCTCTGGCGTTCTCCCACAGCACCAGTTCCGCCCGTTTGCCGACCCTGCCGTCATTCAGGTTGGGGATGATGAAGAGCCGTGCCTTCATCCGGTCGCCCACGGCTTTCTTCAGGCGGTCAACGAACAGCAGGAAGCTGGCGGTGGAGGGAACGGTCATCAGGTCATAATGGAACGGAACGACGATGATGTCCGAGTTGACGAACATCGGCACCAGTCCTTCGGCTTTCAGGCTGCCGGGCGAATCCATCAGCACGATGTCTATCTCCGGGTCGTTGTGCAGCTTCTCCATCAGGGAAACCATCATGTCCTTGTCCGTGGCTTCACAATCCCACACTTCGTAGGGCATCGGCTGTTCTCCGTACTTCTTGATGTCCGCCTTGCGGCACTTCATGATGGAGTGCTGGAAATCGCAGTCAATGACCACCACACGGACACCCTTCGTCACCAGATAGTTGGCGAAGGTCACGCAGAGGGTGGTCTTGCCGACTCCTCCTTTTTGGTTGGCGAATGTCACGATAACCGGTGTCTGTATCATTTCGTATGCGGGTTTAATTACACAACAAAATTAGATTCCCTGTAACCCGGAAAACGAAATCCGCAACATTTATGCGCTTTCGGTTGGGGTTTCCGAATGATTGTAATGGTGGGAAACTCAGGTTTACGGGGTGGAAGTGGCCAAAATAGTAACGTGAGAAAGTCCATTCCCGGATCTTCCAACGCTGTTTTGGGCTATCGTTTCAATGTGCGCCCGTCATCAATCTCATCGTAATTGCCGTTATGCCCGACTTCCCATTCCCGTTTCTCGCTCTGGCTGCCGCCTCCGGCATCACGTAGTCCGGCATGGCGTAAAAGTTTCTTGGATTTTGGGATTGCTTGCTGAGATTTAGTCTGTTTGTTTATCTTCGGCTTGCGTTGCAGCAACTCCACGTTGAAGCCTTCCGCGTTCAGGTCTATCAGTATATGGCGTTTGAAGTCGATGGCATAGACCGTATCTTCCTCTTGGCGGATAATGAACCCTTCTTCACGAAGGCGGCTTCTGGTCGAAGTGGCCGCTTCCTTGTCGGCAAAGATTTCATGCAGCCGGTTGATGGCATCCGTATGGGATTGCGGTCTGTCCGGCGAGAGGGAAACAAGGTCGGGGCGGTTCACCTTGAAGATTTTGCAGAGCACATCCCGTTCCGCTTCGGTCATGGGCTTGAACTGTTCCACTCGCTCGATGCGGTTGTTCCGGTCGATGGCTTCCGCCATAAACGCTTTCAGGGGTCGGGACTTGCCATCGTATGAATAGATGACACCTTTCTTTATATAGGCCCGCTGTTTGCGGAGCTTCTTGTATATCTCGCCCTGCGTAATCTTGGGGTTGAGTGTCAGGAGCCGGTCAATGAAGTCCTCGATGCGGTCGAAGCGTTGCTCCGGGGTGGCGAAGTCCAGCAGTTCGTCCATTGCCAGAACCCTTGCCCCGTTAATGACGGTCTTGTTCGCATGGTCAACAATCATGTAGCCGTATGCCGCATCTTTCTTGCCGAAAAAGACGAGGTCGATGCCGAACTTGCTTTTCAGTTCCTTTTGCAGTTCTTCTTTGTTGCTGCTTACATCCCGGTACTTTTTGAGGATGCTTCTGAGTTGGCGGCAGCGTGCCCTGTCCCGGTAGCCGCCTTTGAACAACGCTTCGATTTCGGAAAGGGGCATTTCCTTTTGGACTTTACCGCCCTGCTTGATGAAGACCTTGCCGTTCTTTTGATAGACTTCGTAGCCCATCGAGGTGAGGACTGCCTTGAACTGGGCGAAGGAAGAGAAGGTGTATTGCTTGGCGGCATCCACATCCTTGTCGGTTTTCTGCTTCCGGTCATTTCCGAGTATGCGGTCAATGGCTTCTTGGGAACGTCTCCGCTCGTGGTCGTGGACTATCTTCCTGCCATCGGGCGCAATCCGGGAGGTGACGATGTGCAGGTGGGTGTTGTCAGTGTCGTAGTGGGAATAGATGAGTAGCGGTTGCCCGGCTTCCGCATATCCCATTTCCGAGAGATAACGGTGCGCGAACTCCAGCAACTCCGATTCCGACAGCTCATGGCCTTTGCACGATATGGCAACATGGAACTGCGCTTTCTGGATTCGGTTGTTCCGGGATGTGTATTCTTGGAGATACTTGACCAGTTCATCGGGGGTAGGTTTACCGAATGTTCCGAGTGTGCCGAAGTTTTGCATCTCAATCAGTCGGGCTACACCTTTCGAGACTTTCCGTTCATTGTAACCGACCGCATGGAAGTTCGGGCTTCCGGGTAATATGGTTGCTATCATCTTGGGGTCTGTTTATCGGGATTTATAGGTTCTATGTAATGAGGTACGGGGATATTCAGAGCTTGGTGGCCTCTTTCGTAACCTTATCCAGTTCACGTTTTATTTCGTAAAGTGTTTCTTGGGTTGCCCGGATGGTAGGTAACAAGACCTCTTGGATATAGCTGGGTGCAAGCAATCCGGCTACCGCCAGTTCGTTGGCCCGCTTGAGCGACTGGTTCAGGTTGCCACCTGCCCAAGACAGTTCGTTCTGGAACTTCCGGTAAAATGAACCGAGTTCGTTGATGAGTTCAAGCCTTTGTTTGGCATTGATGTTGGAATACTCTGCCAGTGCGGAGCGGATATAATGGCTTACAGAGGTGTAAGAGGCTGATTTTTCTTTGAGCCTTGCGTACTCATCCGGTGTAAGCCGTAATTGAAAATACTTGGTTCGATAATTCTTCATTGTATGATACTTTAGTTGTTTAGTGTTCCTGCCACTTCTTTCGCAGGGCGAAACAGCGATGAAATCGCTCCGCTGCAAAGCAGTCGGCAAGTTACCCTTATCAGGACGAAACGCAGTTTTGTAATGACAAGGGTACAACTTGCTTGACAAATCCTGCAACGCAGTTCGATGCCTTCCGGGGTCATTCCTGAACCAAAATTACCGCAACCATGCGCCATGCAATGAAATTGGCAACAGAATACTTTGGGTGGCTTGTCATTGTAACCAAAGTTTCAGGAAGCGAATGTCCGAGAACACTTGCACCTTGGTTTCCGATGTATCAGGATAGCTGATGCTGGTTTTCGGAAACACGAAGCGGTTTGTTTACCGGATTACTTGGATAAAAAAAACGGGTGGACATTGTTTCATATTCCCAAGTGGTTTAGTTCTATGTTACCTCAAAATCATGATTACGACAACCGAGAAACTTTAGTTCCACAAGATATGGGAGTGAATAATATATCGCTCCTGATATAACGATACCCTGCTACTTTGAACGCAAGTTATTCTGACTACAAGGGAAATGAGTATCGGTATATCCGATGTCATTCACATCAAAAATACAGAGAAGCCAATAAACCGAATACGTATCAATGGTGGGATGTTAGTGCCGGATGTTTGGAGGTATTATCACCGAAAAATCAGGAATAACAGAAGCCGGGAAACAAGATAAGAATGTCAAATTTCTCCGAAAATAATAGTCGGTATATTTCCGTATATCGCTGATTTTTACTACATTTATGTATTAAAACACCTGTGAATACAGAAGTTAGTACACACTAAAATGGAATATCATGCTATTTGAATTGTTATTGATAATATATCTGTTACCGGTCATCCTGATTGCCGCGTATCTGTGTAGGTTTGCGATATGGCTTGTCAAGAAGCTGTTTGCGCTGGCTTGGTGGTTGGTCAAGTCTTGCTTTGTCCTTTTGTGGAAAGGATTGGTGCTGGCTTTCGCCCTTGCCATTGCGAATGTGGCACCACCCAACCATAGGGAAGAGGGACGATAAAAGCCGTACCCATCAAGAAATGACGAATACGGCTTGGTGGAAGATGTGCTAAATTTTCCCTCTCTGTTAATGAGGTGTTTCTCTGTTCAGCAGGCTAAAACCCTTTGCCTTTGCTTCTTTCATAGACCGCTTCTTTCTGTGTGTCGCAGTTTACCAAACGGAACTGGACGTTACAACCGGTAGGGATGTCCTTGGGCAGTTGTTTGGCAAGTCGGTCTATTACTTCATCCACGTTATTGAAGCCGATGTCGGTCAGTTCGCCAACTATTTTACCTTTGAAATAGGCACGTCCGTAAATCATTCTCTTGGGAGATATACGGAACAAAACATCTTTGGATTCTTCAAGGTCAAGAGCCTTACCTTGCTTACTTTTCTCGTCACTAAAGAAAATGAAATCAATAATCTTCGCATTGAGTTCCCATGCCGGAGTGAAATCTAATTTCACATAACCTCTTGTGACCTTAAACCCATGACTGTGATTCATGCCAAATGCGACTTCATAGAGATTGGCATGACAATCGTTTTGTGCAATAGTAGCCCATGTATGCCTAAAGGTATAAAAACGATAGCAATCATCTTTTGTCATACCCATATCTTTACATATTTTCCGAATACCGATATTTACATTGGCATTGAAGCTGTCCGAATTGCTGTATCTGCTATGAAAGTTAAACAGGTATTCTTCATTTTCATCAGTAGAAAGATACTTGTCAAAGGTAGATTGGATAAAAGGCTCAACCCTCATTTCCATATATCCCTCGTCTCGGCGACTATTCCGAACCTTTGCTCTCTTATAGCTAATGATACCATTGCGGTAATTTGTCTTTTTAAGCTCATACAGGTCAACGGAATTCATTCCACCTAAACAAATAGAAAGGAGTGCTACGTCTCTTCCCAGTTCCGGCAGGGATGAAATCATTTTGCTTACAGGGAGCGGTCGATTGAAGAACTCACGACAAGCCTCTGCACTGATGGCCCGCTTTAATGTTGTGTCTGCCTTGGGAATTTTAATCTTATGCCAAGGATTGAACTTGATACGCACTATGTCACGCTCCTCGTCGTTGTACTCCGTTATCGCACTGTTAAAGATTTGCCGGATGCAAGTAGGGTACATTTCTTTGGCTCTGTTGGTCAAGGCAAGAGACTCAATCCACTTTTTCAATACAGTGGATGACATATGCCCAAACATGATTTGGGTTGTTCCCAGATAGCGTTCAAGATGGCAGACGGCAAGTTTGTAGTTCTTTGCGGTACGGTCTCGCCCCTCTGATTCAATCTTTCTGATGAAAAATTGAGCATATTCGCTAAAGCAGAGTTCTTCATCTGCCTTTAGCAAATAATCTACGACTTCGCTGACGCTCCAAAGAGAAGCATCAACTCTGTTCAGTCGGTCACTGTATTGCCTGATGATCATGGCACAGAATTCATTCACTACCGGGTCTGTAATTTCACCATTAGATACATGGTTCGCATCGACAATTTTATCTGTCTTGATGTAACCGGGCTTGCGGTTGTGTACGATTCGGATGTACACTGAGTAAAGACCGTCTGTTCTCGGCTTTCTCACCATTGCTTTTAATGTTGTCATACTTTTTGAATTTTAATTTTACTGCTGCAATAGGCTTTTTCCTTGGTGTAAGCAGGTGTAAGCAACGGGTAATTTGGTGTAAGCATAGTGTAAGCAAATACGTTCATTTGGCTCATTTTTTGCGGTCAAATGTACGAACCGCCCAAGCGCAAATCAGGCTGTAATTACCGCTAAAGCAGTGAATTACAGCCTGATATTAAGAATATTTATATTAGAGTGTTATTCCTCTATTGCAGCCTGCGCCGCAGCAAGACGGGCAATAGGCACTCGGAAAGGAGAACAAGATGCATAGTCCATTCCTATTTTAGCACAGAACTTCACGGAAGAAGGTTCACCGCCATGCTCTCCGCAAATGCCGGTACGGATGCCCGGACGTACGCTGCGTCCCTTTTCCACTGCCATCTTAATGAGCTGGCCCACACCGTTCTGGTCCAACACCTGGAAAGGATCTACTGTCAGAATCTTCTTTTCCAAATATACCGGCAAGAAGCTGGCAATATCATCACGTGAGTAACCGAATGTCATCTGTGTCAAGTCGTTCGTTCCGAAAGAGAAGTACTCGGCTTCCGAAGCGATACGATTGGCTGTCAGAGCCGCACGAGGAGTCTCTATCATAGTACCGATTTCGAATTCCACTTCGATACCTTCTTCGGCGAAAACTTCTTTAGCCGTAGCCAAAATAACATCTTTCTGCTGTTTCAACTCATAAAGGATGCCTACCAACGGTACCATGATTTCGGGTTTCGGGTCCTTACCTTCTTTCTTCAACTCGCAGGCTGCACCCAAAATGGCACGGGTCTGCATTTCGGTGATTTCCGGGAAAGTAATCCCCAAACGGCATCCACGATGACCCAACATCGGGTTGTTCTCGGCAAGGCTTTCCACACGTTTCTGAATTTCTTCCACACTGACACCCATCTCATCGGCCATCTTCTGTTGTCCTTTCAAGTCATGGGGCACAAATTCATGGAGTGGGGGATCGAGCAAACGAATGTTCACCGGACAGCCATCCATAGCTTCCAAAATGCCTTTGAAGTCACTCTTCTGATAAGGAAGCAGTTTGGCCAAAGCTTTTTTACGGCCTTCCACACTACCAGCCAAAATCATTTCGCGCATGGCCACAATCTTTTGGTCTTCAAAGAACATGTGTTCCGTACGGGTCAAACCGATACCCTTTGCTCCGAAAGAACGAGCCACTTGCGCGTCGTGCGGTGTATCGGCATTCGTCCGTACCTGAAGCTTCGTATATTTGTCACACAAATCCATCAGTGCCTTGAAGTCACCGGAGAGTTCAGCCGCTTTCGTCGGTATTTCTCCGGCATAAACTTGTCCCGTAGAACCGTTCAAGGAGATGTAATCGCCTTCTTTATATACAACGCCTTCGATCTCCACTGTCTTGTTCTTGTAGTTCACATTGATGGCACCGGCACCGGACACACAACATTTACCCATACCACGAGCCACTACGGCCGCATCATCGTCATCGACCCGCGCGAGTTCAACCAGGAGGGCAAGCCCACCCTGGACCTCGCCGCCTTCGCCGCCGACCAGGGCGTCGACGACCTGATCGTCATCAACTACCCCTACATGATCAACAGCAAAGCCTTCGTCCGCTACCTCAACGCATTGGCGGGGGTCAAATGAGCAGGAACCGCAGCCCCTGCCTTCCCCCTC
>OJOP01001403.1_pt1 | contig 10995 bp, 6 predicted proteins | sample 1598161 | NCBI WGS metagenome assembly OJOP01 (sample SAMN01915206, study PRJEB22387) | human gut metagenome | isolation source: stool | host: Homo sapiens | place: USA | reverse complement strand
TCTGGATCGGGGTCTGGATGCACTGTTTCATGTCTACACTCAAACTCCAGCTCTATCAGGTAACGGTCCTCACGGTCAAGAGCCTCCTGGGTACGGTACTTCTCCAGCCTGGTAATAAGTTCCATCAGGCTTCTCTCATATACGATATCCTCACCCTTGCGGATGACAAGGCGTGACTCCTTGTTGTCCTTCATCAGACGGAGCTCGGAGAAGTCGGCCACATGGACATGCTCCTGTTCCGTGGGGTAAGGTCTGACATCCCCATGGAAGGCCGGGTTGTACCATTCCGCAAAGCGTCCCGGAAGGTAGGTCACATCCTCCGCCATGGGAAGTATGTTGTTCATAAAGTCGTAGCGTACGTTGTTGTCCTCCAGTTCCACCGTGATGGCTTGGGCGTGTTCGGTGTGGGTACAGTAGTCGGCTTGGTCCTTTTCCTTCCAGCGCACCACCACGCGTACGTCCTTGCGGTCTTTCATCAGATCGATGCCCACGGTTTGGTCTTCACCGTTCACCACGGTGACGGGTTGTGGGGTGGCTCCGTGGAAGAGCGAGTCCGTCAGCATCGGAATGTCATGATTGCGGGTCAGGGACAGCAGTGACAGGTGGCTGTCCTCCAGACAGGCGTCATCACCCCGGCAGTCGTGCACTGTCTCGTCATTGTACTGGTTCCCCCAGACCACGAAGCTGTAGTCTCCCCCCGGTAGTTCAATCTCCTTCGTATAGTTGTCTGCAAATGTGGGTGCGGCCTCGTCGGTTATCTGCCTTACCAGCCCGCCGGCCTTGTCGAACACGAACACATCCACCTTGTGTACCTGCCTGTTGAAAAGGTCGGCATACACACCATTCTCCCGTGTGTTGTGCATGGTGTAGGTAAGAGCCAGTCTCAATGTTCCTGTCGTAGGTTCAGGCTCCGGCTCCGGTTCGGGTTCCGGCGGCACTACAGGAGGCGGACAGTCCGACATGTCCTCCTTGATGCATCCGGTCAGGCCGCCCGAGAACAGCAGCAGGCCGAATAGAAAAGTGAATATCTGATGTGTCTTGTTCATTGTTTATTTCTTTAAGATAGATAGAATCGTTGTACGGGAATAATTAAATTTGTTGTTTCTTTGGATTACAGGTGCCGGAATGTCCCGGCGCCTGTAATTAATTGTCATCAACGGATTAATTCTGAAGCTCTACATCATGCTTAACATAATTCCAGTTTCTCAATGTCACTGTAACAGACGCATTGGTAGGAGGAGTCAAAGGATCTGTTGGGTCAATACCCGGTTTTTCGGGATTACCCGGCAAAGTCAGCTTGGTAATGTTCATTTCATACCAGTTATTACGTAATACCGGAGAGTTTTCAGCATCATTGTCCGGATTCAGCCAGGTTTTATAATAACCATAACCATCTGTATACTCATCGGAAATAGATAGACCGGATACCAACTCTGTCAATTTGTTGATAACTTGCTTTCTTCCTTCAGCTCCTTCCCCCGTAATCTTCATGTCAGTTTTCAAGTCATCAATATGACTTGAAAGTATATATCGTCCCCTCAAGTTCTCCGGAGCATAGATATAATAGAATGCTTTAGGATTTGCATCTCCGTCATAGCTTACACTATATTCCAGTTTATCCACTATTGCAGATTCATCAGTAGCAGGATCTACTGCAGAATTTGCTGCAGTATATTTAAAAGTTACAGCTGTTTTCAGATAAATAGGCACTTTGAAAGCCGCATAAGTGGTATTACCCTGCTTGTAACTGCCAGAAGCATGAGTGTTTTCCAAACAATACAATGATTTTGCTTTAGAATTTTGGGCACTGAGCGTAATAGCCGAATATGCAGATGCAGCAGGTGCTGTATGAGTATAGTTTTTTCCTTCTATAGGTACAAAATCATAATAAGGAGTTTTATTATTGGTTTGTGCTATTCTAAAAAAGCCTGCCATCGTTGCTGCTGTAAAGCCGTCACCTGTAGTTGCATCCAAGTCAGCGTTTCCTATTGCAAATTCAATGTTACCGATTCTTGAAATATTCTCAGCCAAATTGTCACCTAAATTAGCTGCTGACTTCACTGTAACTTTTGCAGCCACACGATCTACTGTAAGTTCTACAGGGTTCATGGCAGCAGCCTCACCTTCTTCCACTTCAGGGTTAATATATTTAGAAGTTTTACCTGTCATTAAAAAGCCTTTGTCACCTGCTCCTGTTGTTATTGCAAGTGCGGTCTTATTGATGTTTTTATTCAGATAATCCTCTAAATTATCCGTTGCAGCATATTCGGCATCTTCATTAATGATAGCATAAAAATCCTTTTGACCGGATGTCATTTCCAGAACATAAGGAGTAGTAGGAAATGCCGATATATTATATTTTTCATTTATTTCGGCAGTGCCATTGGAAGCTACAATAATACGCAATGAAGTTACCTTTGACTCTACCTCTGCTACGTTTTCATCCAAATCTGTATCGTTATAGTCACCATCAACAACAGCTCTGGAGGATGTACCATAGTTCAAGGCAATAGCCACATACGTTTTTCCACCATTCTGTTCATTCCCGACCTGTCCATTCTCGTTCAGATCATCACTACATGCGAAGAGCCCCAGCCCCATCGCACCGATTAAAAAATACTTGTTCAGTTTCATAATTTAATAGATTAAATGTTTAATAATTATTCTCGTCCAACTCCTCTATGAATTTTTTAAGTGCCTTTCCATTGTCGGCAGCTTCCTTGCAGCCTTTCTGTTCCGCTAGTACAAAGCAGGCCGCCGCCTTGTCGTAACTCCTTTCCTTGGCATAGACGATACCCAGCGCATTACATACGGTACCTGTCTGCTCCACTCCTTCCAGCATCGCCTTGGCCTCGCTGTATTTGCCTTGTTCCAGCAACACGGCGGCCGCATTGGTTACAGCATCCGCATCCTTCGGGTACAGGCGTTGTGCTGTCAGGAAGGCCTCCACGGATTCAGCACTGCCTTTGGGGTAGCTGCCCGCCACCTCGTACATCTCCTTCAGACTCAGCAGTTTCGGTTTTTCCTTGATGATCCGCTTCGCCTCCTCCAAGGTGTAAGGGCGTACCGTAAAGTCCACCACGCAGAAGCTTCTTCGCAACGGAGGATAGAAATCCTTCAGCAGGGTGTTGTAAGTCACCCCGTTGTCGATAGAACGGATCCTCGTGTCACGGGCGTCCGGATCCTTCTCCTCCTTGATAATGGAGAGAACCTTGTCTTTAGTTGCCAGTGAGGAAAACTCCACAGCCTTCTCCAATCCTTTCCAGTCCTCACCGCTCCAGGTGGTCTTGAACAAATCGGACTTCCAGCCGTTGGTGCGTCTGAAATATTCAGCAAGTGCCTTGGAACGGCGTTCCGAGAGGATCATGTTGCTCTTGAAACTTCCTTCGGGGGAGGCGTATCCGTTGACCCGGAAACCTGTCAGCGTGAGGTCGTTGTCCGCCTTCACACGGTCCACCATGTCCTGAAGTTTCTGTATCTCGGCCTTGTTGTCACCAAGGGAGGTGTTGACCGCGGCGTTTCCACTGGCGTAGCTCAGATGAAGCTCGCACTGCTCGTCACGGCGTTTCACCTCCTCCGTCCGGGGAACTGAGAAGGCAGCCACATACACCGGCTCCTTTATCGTCCTCAGCGGAAGTATTGTACCCAGTGTGCGTGTGTCCTCGCCCAGCCCACAGGCGGCACAGCCCGAAACCTCCTCACGGAGCATCAGGGAGGCGCCACGCATCCATTTCTCATAGGGCAGGGAAAACTCGTAGGAAACAAGCTGCGGACTGCCGTTCCTCCTGCGGACCACATCATGGTATCCACGGGAGTCACCGTTCAGGGAGAGGTCACGCAGACAGGCCTTCTGACGGACACGTCCGTTGACTACAACAGGGGAGAGCTCCTTACGCATACTGCCGTCGCGTGACTGCAAGACGGGTGTGAGCACCAGCGCGTGCTGCGATTTCAGCTCCACACCGTCCAGACCGATGTCAAGACGCACCCTTATATCCGGTCCGGACTTCTCAACGGACTGTGTTACGGAAGCCCGGCCTGTATAACCGGACTGTGCAATGGCCATGCCCCCCGAAAGAAGCAGGGCGGCTATCAGTGTATATCTTTTCTGCATCGTTTTCTCCTCCCTACTTATTTGATAATATAGATAATGGACAAGCCCGCCTTCGTCACCCCGAGGAAGTCATGAGAACCACTGCCGAGGAACTCACCGCACTTGGGGCAGTCGTACTTGTCATAATTGATCCGTGTGTATCCCACACCTATTTCTGCTTCCAGACTCCAGCGCCCGCCCAGTATCCACTGGTAGCCGTAGCTCAGACCGCCTCCGTAGAACCCGCCCTCGTAGCGGTATCTCTCAAGGGAGGGGAACGCGCCGAAGGGGAGGTCTATACCGCCCACATTGTAAGTTCCGCCGTGCAGATGCACGCCGAGGAAGTGATCGTTGAACCTCTCGCAGGCCCACCATCTCAGTTCCGGCTGTACCAGCCAGTGTTTCAGCTTCTTGTTGTCACCGAAGGAGAACGGGTTATAACCACCCAGGACATCCAGGGTCAGTTTCCTCCCCAGACCCGCCTCAAAGCCCAGATTGGGGGTGGAGGTAGACCAGTAGAGCGCGTTGGTCTTCACCGCGAGGGAGGGACCCCTGCGGGAATCCTGTGCACTCACCTTGCCGGAAAGCAGGCAGAGCAGGGAACCCACAAGCCACAGGCGGAGTAGTAGCGGCTTCCCGCATTTGTACCATTTCAGATTCATAACTTATTATATATTTTAGTTTGACAATCGGAATTAAGCCCCCAACTGGATTAACTATGTTAACAACCGGCAGGAACGAACTTGACTTTTTATTTTTTATTCAGCAAATTAAACCACAAAAAATTAAAATAAAAATAATTTGGAAGCAAAACTTGGTACAAGGAATTCGGCAATGTTGTCACTAAATTCCTGACAGCTTTTATTTCATACATATAACAGGATAAAAATGAATTAATCATACATGTATCATCCCAGGATTGTATGATATTCCGACGGATATAAATTATTTAACACTGTTAAAAAAATAAGACTGGATTGAAAAGTGTATGAAATCCCTACGGACAGGATGTTACCGAAATATTTTAATACTGGAACATGGAAATAAGCTTTCCGGTATGATTGCGTTTTTGATATACATTACCTGGACAGGGGGATCCGGAGCATATCTTCCACACATCCGGAAGAAGGTCACAATAAAATATATTGTAAAGACGGGAGCGGATTGTTCACTATTCCGCTCCGGAAATTCATGTTTTTTTGCTTTTCCCCCGAAAGTACATAACCGGAAGATGTCCGTATCCGGTTGATGGATATTCCATACAGATGAGTACATGATATTATACTTTTATACCGGAATGATCTATGAATTCTGATCACTCCCTTATCATCATCTGTCAAATATCCCCATTTCACAGGCTCCGCTTTCTTTATAGGAAAATGTCATCTACGGAAGGAATATGCCCTGTCTCTACGATTCTTGTATTTTTTAAATCTTGTCCGGGACTCTCTTCAAGTTCTACAATGGATGTCCGGCTGTTTTCGTCAGGTAATGTCCTTGTCCGGCTTTCAATATTTTATAATTGACCGGTTCAAACCGTTTATTCTGTCCTCTGAACAAATAGGATATGAACGGGTATAAGTCTTCTGGGATATGAACATCCCTGCCGGATCTGATATTGAATTTCAGTCTGCCACCCTCTACAACAAGAAACTTCCCGGAGCTGTCCAACGCTTTCAGACAGGCCACCTGATTGAAGGCAGGGTTCGTATTGAAAGTCCCGACCGTATGCATGTCTATTGCAGCATAGGACATTATCCCTCTTCTCTAAAGAGAGTTGTATCTGTTATGGAACCCCTGTATCCATCCGCCTCTCTTCATAAATTCTCTCTCTCAAGTTTGATCAGACTACCCGATTCATTATCCACAGGAGGTATTGACTCTAAGATCGTATCCGCAACAGCGGTATGGTTTTCTTTATTACTTTTTCCATTACAACCGGGCAGAAATTAGAAAATTATCCGAAAATTAAATAATATCTGATTCCTATTTCCCGATATCATGCTCTAAAACACTTCTTTTCCTGGCAGATAAGTTAGTATCAGGAGTTTGGCAGAGCCGGAAGTATGGAACGTAGGTGGAATGTGATACATAACTGGAAGACAACCAGAGAGTGTAATAAAAAAGTGTGCAATGAGGTACAAATGCTTAAAGAATAGTGATTATTGAAGTTTTTTTATAACATCCATCCTACGGTTATGTATCAGTTATTCTCACTTCCGCCTCCGGCTGACCATTGAAAATTAGATCATTGGCTGAACTTACCTGTAAAACAATAGAATATAATCTACTTTTTTTTCACTGTCTTCCCGTTACATCAACCAGTTTTTTACATCAATGATCTTCGACTTCCTCCACCCGGCAACCATAACCCACTCCCTGACAGGGTCACAGTTCGGATTCATTTGAAAAAACTCCTTTATCCGGTGTTCCTGTAGTCCTTCCCTGTCAGATCCGGCCAGCCAATAAATAATCCCATCCACTTCCTCCCTTGCCCCGTTCGTCTTTTCAATTAATAATGGATAAGTCATGGAATTTCCATTGCAAACACCGCATCATTTTTCATAGTCGTTTTTCACAAAGATAACAGAAAAGGATAAACTCGAACAAGGTGCAGGCGTGTTCAGACTTCTTGGGAGAGAACTATTCTGTAAAGATGAGGCCAAACTTGAAGGTATAGGCGTCAGTACAGTTCAGAGGTTGAAGAAGGAATTTTGTTTATGAGTCCTTTCATTTTAAAAAAAGTATATAAGCTTCTCTTATTTTTCTCTGTATAAAACGGTTTCAGTTTTCCTGTTCTATCTTATTCTGATCGTATAAGGCATTATACAATGTATAAATTGACAAATTCTATATATGTTACATTAATTATTTTCTTCAGCAAACCACTCTTTTTCCATCAAAGGTTCATTATTTCCGATTTTTTCTTTTGATATATCCCATGCTTTTTTTATTAAAGGGCGATAATTTTCAATCAGACATATTTCTTTAAAGAACTCATTATCTTTAAGGTAATTGGCATATTCATCAACCTCTTTTTCATATTTGTGGGAAATCCAATACTCCAGCTGATTTATAAAATAGCAAAATAATTCATCATTATTCATCTGTCCTTCAATTAATTTGACATATCTTTTCTGATCTTCCGGTTCCAAAATATCTTTAGAGTTATGCATTATGCATGACACCTCTCTATGTATATATTTAAAATAATTCTTAAAATCAGCAGAAGGATATAAGCCAATATTATTATTATATCTCTTCCAAAAATCAGGAATTGAATTTACTCCCATAAGATGTATATCTTCAAACATCTCCCTGCATCCTGTAAAAAGATTAGAAGCATTTTTTACCCTATGATGAACAATTGTAATAGCAGGTAATATAACCATATGATGTTGCATTACCTTCCGGTATAAGATATTATGTTGTGCAAAAATCTGAGTAAAGGTGGCATCAAATGACGTTCTTCTTGCAGCGACAGTTTGTGATCTAAGGGCTTTGAATGCAAGATATACAGACATTAAAGCGAATATGGAAGCCAGACAGGCGGCAAAACCTCCCCAATCCGCCATTTTTGTTGATATCAGCGTGTCTGTTCTGACCCTAAACAATTCACCCTGGTTGAAAGTATAGGCAAGCAATCGCCAAAAAATAATGATTGCTGACAATATTCCGATACCAAAAGCAATATTCCATCTATATCTGTTATATTTACGTAAGAATTTTCCCATACTTTTGCTTTTGAATTTGCCTAATAGATGAAGGGAAAAAGTCAGGCCGGCAAAGATTAAATTCACTAGAATGCACCAAAAAAGCCACTCACTTTCAGTGCCGTTTAAAGTTATAGCTCCATTATTATTTATCATAGTATTCCATATTTATAACAAGGAAAAAAACAATCTTTACAATGATGGCAGGGTATGCATACCATTATCAGATTTATTGTGCAGTTCTGTCTGCTCTTCTTTTATTTGTTTAATTGTCTTGTTAACCTCAATGTTAAAAGTCAGAACTCATTATATATTCTTTCTATTTTATTAAAAGAAATCCCCCACTTTCACAAGCAGGGGATTACAATGTTTAAAGTTTTTCTATTATATCTAAGTATTCTCTCACTAGAGAAATCTCATCCTTGATTTATTTTGCCTTATTGATAGTCAAAGGTACTTCAACATACTTCTGATAACCATACTTGTCAGTAATAGTTACATCCAAAGTTGTTTTCACTTCCTGAGTTGTATTACCCGGTTTCAATGCTACATAAGAAGGAATTTCTTTCTTGGCAGCAGCATCCCATTCCGGATTAACAGCTGACGTAGAAGCAGTGTTACCGTCTGCTGTAACCACTGTATAAAGTTCTGAATCAGGAGTATTGAATTCAATCTTATCAATGTAAGTATACTTGTAAGCAATGCTTGCGCTGGCAGAAGGTTTAATCTTGAACAAACTGTAAGCCTGATTACTGTAAGTATAACCACCTACATGTTGTGCGGTCACCTTCCATACTTCACCGGCGGCGGCAGGTTCCATTTCGATAGATGTTCCTTCCAATACTTTTACATAACCAGCTACAAGAGCACTCTGAACATTGATCTTGAAGTTGGCATCTTTCAACTGTTGTTTATAATTATCTGTTTCCTTGTAATTATAAACGCCAAGGTATGTTACTCCAACTTTAACTTCCAGTTCCTCTGCATAAGCACGAACTTTATTATTGCTATTTCTAACGCCAGTATTCAAAGTAATATCATTACTTGTAACAGTAGCAGCTGCGACACCAGAATTTAGAAGAGCTTTATCATCAGACAATTTCTGATCATTATTCAAGCTTAAAGCGATAGTTGCATATGCAGCACCGGCTTTGTCTTCCAGACCAAACTTAGTGAAGCCTTTCTCAATGTCATAAGTAGACGGCAGAACAGCAGAAGCACCAATGGCAGGATCTTCAAAGTAAGCCATCAATACAGTAGCATCGTCATTCCACAAAGCAGTTCTCTTAACCATGTATGAAGACAGGTCAGGCAATGTCGGAGTGAATGTTACTTTCACTGTATTCAAGACATTAACAGCTGTACCTTCTGTATGTTCGAAGTTTACAGTCAATGTATATTCCTTTTCAGGAGTCAACAAAGCAGTAGTAGGAGTACCACCCTTATAGTTGGCTTCTACCAACAGAGCAACAGCCTTACTATTATCCGTTGTTACCCGACCATCTTTGTCCAAATACTGAATAGCAAAATCAGATGCAGCAGGACTTTCACTGGCAGCTTCTGCCTTAACCACCTTGGCACCATTATTAGCACCCATTACTGTAGACTGCCATCTGTCTTTGTCCGTCTGGCTCATGCTTGCAAACATATCATCCAGTTTAACGCTGAATTGAGTTTGATGGGCAGTAGCGGAAGCAATCCGGCCAGCATTATCGAAGATAGGAGCGATAACCTGCTCACCTGCCTTCAATGTTACTTCAGAAACCATGATACTGGACGGTTTAACCCAAATTTGGCTTTCATAAATTGAACCATCAATATGTAAAGCATATACATTCAGTTCCAAACCTGCTCTGGAAACAAGGTCAGCAGACTTGGTCATAGTGATAGTACCCGCTTTCTTGTCTGTTGAGAAGCCAAATTCAGCAGCAGCTTTCGGGTCTACAGCTTCTACATAGTAGTCATATACAAACTCAGGCTGTGCACCAAACACCAGTCTTGTCGGAGTATTCAAATCTATGATAAAAGGTGATGCGGAAGTCTGTCCATTACCTTGACTGGCAGGAGGAACAATTTTTCCATCTGGTTCTACACCAACAACATCTTGCTGAGTGATTACACCTGCATCTCTTGCTGACACTGTCACACCATAAGTTGAGCGATAGCCGGAAGCTTCTACCAATGAATATAGCGTATTGCGTGCATTAGCATTGAACAAACCAGCATAATCACTAGCGGAGTTATAAGTATCAGCAACAACATCCATCGGAATAAAACCGATAGAACTATTAGCCTGTGCTCTTGTCAATGTTCCACTCAATGCCTCAGCAGTTTTCAATGCAATAGGTAGCTTATTGCCTTTTGAATCCTGTAGTGTAAAGTCGAAGTCAGCCCAATCAACTGTAGCAGGGGCAATACGTGCAACCAGTTTCTGATTCAGCGGAGCTTGAGTAGTCAAAACCTGCTTCTTTACAACATCTTTCTGAGCAGACCAAGTGGTTTCTTGTCCAATGGGATTACCATAGTTTGCTTTTACAATACGTGTTACATATTTATAATGGACGTCAACAGAGAATGTAGTTTCAATATCAGCTTCAGAGAAATTAGCAGAAGCGTCAGCCACTGTAGCCCATCCCAATAAATCCAGTTCTGTTAGCAATGAAGCAGCAGTAGGTAATTGGATTGTTTGAAATTTACCATCAGCATCAAATACAGTCAAAGTCCAGGACTTGTCAGCATTTTGAACAGCAGTCACAGGAGCCACCTTTATTGTAGTAGGGTGAGCCTCTCCCTTTTCATCGTAGAATACCCAGCATCCGTCCTCACTTACAGTCGGAGTCTTGATTTTGATAGTTTCACCAGCTGCATCCTTAGCTACGGCTTTCCACTCAGTAGCCTTACCATTGATAATGAAGAAACCTTCGTCATTGATCTCCACCTTATCACCCGCAGCGCCTGCTTCACCCTGAGCACCATCTTTGCCGTTAGTGATAGGATAAGAAGATCCGTCATTCAAAGTGATAGTGATACCTTCAGCAGTAGTAGCCACATTCGTAATGTACTTGCCTGCATCCAATTTAGTTTGTAAAGCATCTAATTTAGACTGCAAATCGTTCAACGTATTGTCGATACGATCAATGTCATCATCGTAGTCTTTACAAGATACAAATGTTCCTGTTGACGAAACCA
>OJOP01001396.1_pt1 | contig 11080 bp, 7 predicted proteins | sample 1598161 | NCBI WGS metagenome assembly OJOP01 (sample SAMN01915206, study PRJEB22387) | human gut metagenome | isolation source: stool | host: Homo sapiens | place: USA | reverse complement strand
ACTGTTTAAAAAACTGGCAAAGCTGATTTTCAACAGAATCTTTTATGTTGCGGTTGCAATGCTTGTCCAGCTCGGATGGATCTTAATGATGGTACTGCGTCTGGCCGCTTATTCCAGATATATTGATATCGGATTGAGGCTGATAGGAATTGTGCTGGGATTATGGATCCTGAATAAGGAAATAAATCCTTCCTACAAACTGGCCTGGACAATGCTGATCCTGATCCTGCCAATTCTTGGAGTGGTATTATATTTTGTATTTGGGCGTTCCAGGATCGCTGCGATCATGCAGCAGCATTTTGAACAGAGGATTGAGGAGAGCAGGGAGTATCTGCGGGATCGGCCACAGACGAGGCAGAAGCTGGAGGCTCTGGATCCCTCGGCTTCAAATCAGTCCAGATATATTTCGGATGTTTCCAGATTTCCGGTCCATGAGAACACAACTGCAGAGTATTTTCAGGTAGGAGACGATATGTTCCCAGTGCTTGTGAGGGAACTGAAACAGGCGAAGAAATATATTTTTATTGAATATTTCATTATCAATGATGGGGTGATGTGGCAGACAATCCTGAATATTCTGGAAAAGAAAGCTGCGGAGGGTGTGGATGTGCACCTGATCCTGCCCGGCAAGCCGGATAAGTGGTTCGTTTATGCACTGGCCAAGACCCACTACAAGGCGCTGCTTTCTTCGGGTGTGAAGATCAGCGAGTGGCAGCCCGGCTTTACCCATGCGAAGATCGTGATCGCCGACGGCGTGGAAGCTGTGGCGGGCACCATCAATCTGGACTACCGCAGCCTGTACCATCACTTTGAAAACGCGGTCTGGATGCGCGGCACCGACTGCATTGCCAACATGGAAGCGGATTTTCAGGATACGCTCACCCGGTGCCGCAGGGTGGAGCGGACGAAAGAAAGCATCTGGCAGGGCAAAAAGCTGCTGCATCTGGCGGGCATCCTGCTCAAGTTTATTGCGCCGCTGGTGTGAAAGACTCCTTCTGTCATGGCTGCGTAAGCAGACAGGAGAAGCTCTGAATACAAAAAGGCCCACTGCCTTTCGACAGCGGGCCTTTTGTTACCGATTTAAATAAAAATCAGCGCTTAGTTCTGCTTCATGCGAGCGAAGCAGTCAGAGCAGTAGACCGGACGGTCCTCACGGGGCTGGAAGGGAACCTTGCAGGCCTTGCCGCAAGCTGCGCAGACAGCGTCGAACATCTGACGCTCGCCGCTGTTGCTGCGTGCGCCGCCGTTCTTGCGGGCGTCACGGCAGGGCTTGCAGCGCTGGGGCTGGTTCTCGAAGCCGCGAGAAGCGTAGAACTCCTGCTCACCGGCAGTCCAAACAAATTCCTTACCGCAGTCCTTGCAGACCAGAGTCTTGTCTTCAAACATAGTAGTATCTCCTCTTTAGTTAGTTCTTGCCCACGGAAGGATTGTAACCATACCTTTGGTTTTGGGACCATCGCGCTGATCAGTAAGCTTACCAGGGGCTTGAATAGATAAACGCCCTCGGATTGAGGACTTTCCTATTGTACCGTTATTTTTGAGATTTGTCAACCAAAAAACAACCGTTCGCCCTTTTATTTGTACACATGGCACAAACCGACAGCATATATTTGGGTAAAATCACCGCTGGAAGATAAAAAAGCGGCGCGCCGCTTTTGGACGCAGACGATTGGAAATGGCCTCCGCTTGTACTCTGGCCATAAATAGAGGAAAATTCATTATATTTCGCGTTTGTCGCGGCCGCAGGCCGCGACAAACGCATTTTGACACAAACAAAAGGGGCTGCCGCACATTCTGTGCAGCAGCCCCTGCAAAGCCCTTTGGGAAAAGCTTACTTCTCGATGACTTCCTTGGTGTCGCGGGCGATCATCAGCTCCTCGTCGGTAGCAATAACCAGCGTGCGCACCTTTGCGCCCCAAGCGGTGATCTCGCACACATCGCCAACAGGGTGCTTGTTCTTCTCGGTGTCGATGCGGATGCCCAGCCAATCCATGTGGTGGCAGATCTTTGCACGGGCAATGGCATCGTGCTCGCCGATGCCGCCGGTAAAGACGATGGCATCCACGCCGCCCATGGCTGCAATGTAGCTGCCGATGGTCTTTTTGATCTGATAGTTCAGCATATCGGAAGCCAGCTGTGCGCGCTTGTTGCCGGCCGCGGCAGCCTCTTCCACGTCACGCTTATCGCTGGAAACACCGGAGATGCCCAGCAGGCCGGACTTCTTGTTCAGGATCTCGTCCAGCTCGTGGCCGGTGATGTTCAGGGTGTACTTCAGGTAGTTGACCACAGAGGGGTCCAGGTCGCCGCAGCGGGTGCCCATCATCAGGCCGGCCAGCGGGGTCATGCCCATGGAGGTATCCACCACCTTGCCCTGATCGACTGCGGCAATGGAGGAGCCGTTGCCCAGATGGCAGGTGATCAGCTTCAGGCGCTCAATGGGCTCCTCCAGATACTCGGCTGCCTTGTGGGCAACGTACTTGTGGCTGGTGCCGTGGAAACCGTAGCGGCGCACGCCGTACTTCTCGTAGTACTCGTAGGGGATGGCGTACATATAAGCCTTCGGCGGCATGGTGCTGTGGAAGGCGGTGTCGAACACAGCCACCATGGGAATGTTGCCGAACACCTTGCGGGCGGCCTCGATACCCAGAATACCGGCGGGGTTGTGCAGGGGAGCCAGCGGGCTCAGCTCACGCAGCGTGTTGATAACCTCATCGGTGATCAGGCAGCTGCTCTTGAACTTCTCGCCGCCGTGCACAACGCGGTGGCCGATGGCGTCGATCTCGCTCACGTCATTGATGCACTTGCCTGCACCGGTGGTCATCTTCTTCACGACCTCGGCAAAAGCCTCGGTGTGGGTGGGGAAGATTGCCGGGGTGGTGGCCTTGGTGCCGTTGGCCTCGTGAGTGATCATGCTGCTCTCCATGCCAATGCGCTCGCACAGGCCTTTGCACAGCACCTTTTCGCCGTCCATATCGATCAGCTGATACTTCAGGGAAGAAGAACCGCAGTTAATAACCAGAACTTTCATCTGTGTTGCCTCCTGAAAATTTTTGTACCGTCCGCATCCCGAAAAAAACTGCGGACAGAATTTTACAGATTCCTATGTTTATTATATAATAGGTGTGGCGGCTTTTCAAGGCGCAACCCGGGCAAAGCGGTAAAACTTGTGTACAAGGTTTTTGTATATCCTGCCCACAAATCCCGGAAACGGCAAGATTTTTCTGTATATCCGATATAATTTTAACAATCTTTTGGCGAAAAGGAGCAGTTCCATGAAGTTTGCAGGCATCATTGCGGAGTACGACCCCTTCCACAACGGCCACGCATGGCAGCTGGCGCAGGCGCGGGCGCTGGGGGCGCAGCGGGTGGCTGTGGCCATGAGCTGCGGGCTTACCCAGCGGGGCGCGCTGCCGCTGCTGCCGGAGGCGGTGCGGGTGCAGGCGGCGCTGGCCTGCGGGGCAGACCTTGTGTTTGCCCTGCCTGCGCCCTGTGCCTGCGCCGGTGCCGAAGCTTTTGCCCGGGCGGGGGTGCGCATTCTGGCTGCTGCCGGGTGCGATGCGCTGGTCTTTGGGGCAGAGACCCCGGACACCGCCCTGCTGCAAAAAGCTGCCCGGGTGCTGTGCAGCGAAGCATACCGCACCGTGCTGAAACAGCAGCTTGCCGCCGGGGCACGCAGCTTTGCCGCCGCCCGGCAGGCGGCGGTGCAGGCGCTGTGCCCGGGGTCAGACATCGCCGCACTGCTGGACAAGCCCAACAATAATCTTGCCGTAGAGTATTGTAAAGCCATCATAGAACTGAATGTAAAAATGCAGTCCATCGCCCTGCCCCGGCAGGGCGCAGACCACGGGCAGGCGCTGACCGAAAGTGCTCATGCAGCCTTTGCCAGCGCCAGCGCCCTGCGGGCACTCTGGGCGGAGGGCGGCGCGGCGGCGCTGGCACCTTATGTGCCGGAAAAGGCGTCGAAATTGTATAAACAGGCAGAATATGACGGAAAGTATACAGATTTTGCGGTCATGGGGCACTGCGAGCTGGCGCTGCTGCGAGCAGCCTGCACAGAGCAAGCCCCCTTTGCCGCAGTGCGCGGGGTATCCGAGGGGTTGGAGCACCGGCTGGAAAACGCTGTGCGGGAGACCGCAAGTCTGCCCGCTCTGCTGGACGCCCTGACCACCGTGCGCTACCCCCGGGCGCGGATGCGGCGGCTGGCGATGGATGCGGCGCTGGGCTACACCGCCCAGACCCCGGCGCTGCCGCCCTACCTGCACCTGCTGGGCGCGCGCAAGGAAGCGCTGCCCCTGCCCGGGGAAACGGCGCTGCCGCTGTCCCACTCGCTGGCGCGGCTGGCGCGGGAAAACGAGACCTGCACCCAAATGGCTGCCGCCCAGAGCAGGGCCAGCGACCTTGGCGCACTGTGCCGGGCAAAACCGGAGCCGATGGGCGGAATATATCGTCAAAAAATTATCTTTTTGACGAATTGACAAAAAATAACGCCAAAAATTTTATATTGTACCCTCTTGTATCCGGCGCAGTTCGGGTGTATGATTAGAGTAATGCAATGTTGGATACAACGAATCTGTAAAAACGACTGTCCCCGCAGGGGAAACACAAGGAGGAACCCATGGCACTTCATGTTCTGGACGAAGCCAACCGCTGCCTCGGCTGCAAAAAGCCGATGTGTCAGGAGGGCTGCCCCATCCACACCAATATCCCGGAGGTCATCCGTCTGCTCAAGGCAAACCAGATGGACGCTGCGGGCCGGATGCTGTTTGAAAACAACCCCCTGACCACTGTATGCAGTCTGGTGTGCAACCACGAAAAGCAGTGCGAGGGTCACTGCATCCGCAACCGGATGCCCAGCCACGACCCGGTGCACTTTTCCATCATCGAGGACTATATCTCCACCACCTATGCCAACAAGATGACCGCAGGCCCTGCCCCGAAAAACGGCATGAAGGCCGCTGTGGTGGGCTCCGGCCCTGCAGGCCTGACCATCGCAGTGCTGCTGGCACGCTGGGGCTACGATGTGACCATCTTTGACGCCCGGGATAAGATCGGCGGCGTGATGCGCTATGGTATCCCCAACTACCGCCTGCCGGACAGTGTGCTGGACGATTTCCAGTACCGTCATCTGGAGCTGAAGGGCATCAAGGTGCGCCCCAATACTACCATCGGCAAGACCATTACTATCGACGATTTGTTCCGCGACGGCTACAAGAGTGTGTTCATCGGCGCCGGTCTGTGGAAGGCCAACGCTATGCACATCAAGGGCGAAAGCCTTGGCAACGTAGCCTTTGGCATCGACTATCTGGCAAACTCCAAGGCCTTCCGTCTGGGCGATGACGTGGCCGTCATCGGCGTGGGCAACTCCGCCATGGACTGCGCCCGCACCGCCATCCGCAACGGTGCCCGCCACGTTACCTGCTACGCCCGCCGGGACGAAAGCTGCATCAGCGCTTCCGAGTACGAGGTGAGCTATGCCAAGCTGGAAGGCGTGGGCTTCCGTTTCTGCAAGGCACCGGTGGAGATCCGGGAAAACGGCCTGATCTGCCGCGACACCGTTAAGGGCGAGGACGGCAAGTTTACGCAGGTAGAGGGCAGCGAGACTTTTTACCCCCACACCGGCGTCATCGTGTCGGTCAGTCAGGGTTCTGAGAGCAACCTCGTCAAGACCACGACCGGCATCGAGACCAACCAGAAGGGTCTGCTGAGCGTCAGCGAGGACGGCCGCACCACCCGCGAGGGCGTATTTGCCGGCGGCGACGCCGTCATGGGCGCCCGCACCGTGGTGGAGGCTGTGGCTGTTGCCAAAAAGGTGGCTGTCGCCATGGACGAGTATATGAAGAGCCTGCCCGCCGACACCGCTGCCGACCCCTATGCCGACATCCCGGTGTTCCAGACCCCTACCTCTGACGTGCTGGCAAAGCAGCAGTTGTAATAGAACGATTTTGAATGGTACTCGGGACACCGGAGCGTCTGCGGACGCTCCGGTGTCCCATTTTCACAGCCGCAGCGGCTGCACCGCGCACCCTTTCGGCAGAGTGTTCAACGGCGGGGCGGCCCCCTTGTGCAGAACCTCCAAAAATCGCGCAGAAGCTTGTATTTTTCCTGCGGAGCGTGTACAATAAGCACAGAATATGTTTGCGCAGAGCAGGAGAGCGACAGACAGAGCAGATAGCTTTGTTTGGTGCGCTCTTTTTTGTTTTGCGCTCAAGCTTCAGAGCAAGGAGAGAAGATCATGAGCCAGACCAAATATATCCTCTCACTGGATCAGGGCACTACCAGCAGCCGGGCGATCCTGTTTGACAACGAGCAGAACATTGTCTGCGTGCAGCAGCGGGAATTTGAGCAGATCTACCCCCATCAGGGCTGGGTGGAGCACAACCCCATGGAGATCTGGTCCAGCCAGTACGGCGTGATGAACGAGGTAATCGCCCAAAGCGGCGTAGACCCCAAGGACATTGCGGGCATTGGCATCACCAACCAGCGCGAGACCACCATCCTGTGGGACAAGAGCACCGGACGCCCGGTGTATAACGCCATCGTCTGGCAGTGCCGCCGCACCGCGCCCCTTGTGGACGAGCTGCTCAAGACCCCCGGCATGGCGGACTATATCCGGGAAAACACTGGCCTTGTGCCGGACGCCTATTTCTCTGCCACCAAGATCAAGTGGATCCTGGAAAACGTCCCCGGTGCGCGGGAAAAGGCCGAGGCCGGGGAGCTTTTGTTCGGCACGGTGGACACTTGGCTGGTCTGGAAGCTGACCGGCGGCAAGGTGCACGTTACCGACCGCACCAACGCCAGCCGCACCATGCTGTACAATATCCGCACGCTGGACTGGGACGACACCCTGCTCAAGGCGCTGGACATCCCCCGCTGCATCCTGCCCAGCGTGAAGGACTCCAGCGAGGTGTACGGCTACACCAACATTCAGGGCGTGGACGTGCCGGTGGCCGGTATTGCAGGCGACCAGCAGGCCGCGCTGTTCGGGCAGGGCTGCTTTAAGCCCGGCGACGTGAAAAATACCTATGGCACCGGCTGTTTCCTGTTGATGAACACCGGCAACAAGATCTACCAGAGCAAGAACGGTCTGGTCACCACCATTGCCATCAGCCTTGACGGCGAGGTAGAATATGCGCTGGAAGGCTCCGTCTTTGTGGGCGGCGCGGTCATCCAGTGGATCCGGGACGGGATGCACCTGATCCAGGACAGCTGCGATTCCGAGTACTACGCCCAGAAGGTGCCGGACAACGGCGGTGTGTACATCGTGCCCGCCTTTACCGGTCTGGGCGCACCTTATTGGGATATGTACGCCCGGGGTGCCATTCTGGGCATCACCCGCGGCACCACCCAGAACCACATCATCCGCGCAGCAGAGGAATCCATCGCCTACCAGAGCGCCGACCTGATGTGGGCCATGGAGAAGGACACCGACATCACCATCAGCACCCTGAAGGTGGACGGCGGCGCCAGCCGCGACCACTTCCTGATGCAGTTCCAGTCCGACATCCTGAACAAGGAGGTGCTGCGCCCGGCCATCCGGGAGACTACCGCCCTTGGCGCGGCGTATCTGGCCGGCCTTGCCACCGGCGTGTGGAAGAGCCGGGAGGAGATCAGCCACCTGTGGAGCTGCAACCAGCTGTTTGAGCCCAAAATGGACGCTGCCCAGCGGGAAAAGCTGGTCAGGGGCTGGCACAAGGCCGTGGGCCGCAGCAGTGACTGGGCAGAGCATGAAAAGAATTTGTCTGGACTTTGACTACTTCCAACAAAAAATCACGAATTTGTGAATTGTCTGTTGACAAACCGTTGAGAAATGGTATACTGAAAGCATCCCAAGAGAATTGAGATGGGGATGCACTGTGCCACACGACCGCAGTGCGTCCCCATTTTTTGTTCCCATCGCACCCCTTGTCCGCCCGTTCACATCTGTTCCGGGGGCTGGTTCTGGAAGTGCAGCCGCCGGGCATGTCTCTGAAAAAAGAAGGAGGATCCCCATGAAAAGCACCGCAAAGGCCACCGAAAAGCGTTCGCGCACGGTCGTTGTGCTGGCGATCGCTGTGGCGTTGATGCTGCTGGGCAGCATTTTTGCCCAGATGTTCAACACCTCATTCTACAAGGTCAAGGTCTCCCGCATTTCCTTTGATACCGACTCCGGCACCCTTTCGGGCCTGTTGTACATGCCCAAGGGCGTGGACGCCTCCAACCCGCACCCCACCATCGTGACCACCCACGGCTACCTGAACAGTGCCGAGATGCAGGACGAGACCGCCATCGAGATGTCCCGCCGCGGCTATGTCGTGCTGGCACTGGATATGTATGACCACGGCCATTCCCACGGGAACGCCGACAATACCGGCGGCTTCTTCAACTTCTGGCCCACTTCGCTGTGGGATGCCGCACAGTACATGTACAGCCAGGACTACGTTGCCAAGGATGCACAGGGCAACGGTCAGATCGCGGTCAGCGGCCACTCCATGGGCGGCTTCTCCTCCGAGATGGCCATCTATCTGGATGAGCAGAACTACGCTGCCGCCGGTTACCGCATCATCAAGGCCGGTTTGAGCATGGGTGCCGATTACTCCTGGACCTCCTACCTGAGCCTGGACGAAGAGGCTGCAGTTGCCACCTTCGGCGGACGCACCATCGGCAAGATCTGCGGCCAGTACGACGAGTTCTTCTTTGCGGCCGACGAGCCTCCCACGAAGAGCGGCACCGTCTACCACAAGGACTATGTTGCCACCACCGCTGGCAAGACCCTGCTGGAGCAGGAAGCTCCGCAGGCTGACACCTGGTACACCGGCTCGGACGGCGGCCAGCGCATCATTTACCAGCCGCGTGAGATCCACCCCTGGAACCACTTCTCCAAGGCTTCCACCAAGGATGCCATCGAGTTCTACGCCACTGCATTTGCCGACCAGTCCGGTCTGGTGCAGAACATTGCTTCCCCCAGCCAGATCTGGTACTGGAAAGAAGTCTTTGAGCTGGTCGCTCTGGTGGGCTTCCTGCTCATGCTGGCACCTCTTGCTCTGCTGCTGATGAAGCTGCCCTTCCTGTCCAATGCAAAGCAGGCCGTCGCAGCACCCACCCCGGCCGTCGGCACCCTGTCCGGCAAGCTTGGCACGATCAGCCTGTTCGTGGTGGGTATGCTGATCCCGGCCATCATCTTCCCCGCCGTGTACGACGGCAGTCTGACCGCAGAGCCCATCCGCTGGATGCGCTACGCCAGTGACATTGCCCTGCTCCTGTCGGTGGTGGGCATCGTTCTGGCAGCCCGCAGCACCGAGGACGACCGCAAGACCTGGCTGTCCGGCTCGGTGTGCGTCCTGATCGCTTCCATCGTCCTGCGTGTGCTGGTGACCAAGAACATCTTCGAGACCAATGCCACCTGGCAGGGCCCCACCGTCAACAGCATCGTGACCTGGGCTCTCATCTGCGCCTGCATCTCCATCGTGACCATGGTCTGCGTCTACCTGTTCGGCGGCCGCAAGCAGAAGGGCATCACGCTGGAACAGTACGGCATTGCCGCAAAGCCGGTGTCTGTGGCCGCAGCCTTCTGCGTGGCACTGCTGGTGAGCGTGATCGCCTACGCCTGCCTGTTTGCCGTGGATGCCATCTTCAAGACCGACTTCCGCATCTGGACCTTCGCCTTCAAGACCTTTGAAGCCAGCGCCATCCCGGCGGCGGTCAAGTATATGCCGTTCTTCTTTGTGTACTACTTTGTCAGCGGTGCCGCCGCCATCTCCAACACCAGCAGCGAAAAGCTGCAGGGCGGCTGGGGCTACCTGCTGGCTGCTCTGACCAACATGGGCGGCATCCTCCTCTGGCTGGTGCTGCAGTACGGCACCCTGTTCCGTACCGGCGTTGCCTTCTACCCGGGACAGGCCCTTGGCGGCATCCTGCTGTTTGCGCTGGTGCCCTCGCTGGCCATTGCATCCTGCCTGGCCAAGTACCTGTACAAAAAGACCGGCAGCGTGTACGTTGCGGCCTTCCTGAATACCATCCTGATGACCATGATGACCGTGGCCAACACCGCGATCTATTTCCAGGCATAAGCACAACCGCAGACTGGGGCTGCACTTTACAGTGCGGCCCCTTTGTGCGATAATGAGAACCATCTGAGAGAAAAGGAGTCCTGCCCGATGCATCCACTTGCTGAAACTCTGCTGGACGAGCCGGTGATCGCAGCCGTCAAGACGGATGACGCTCTGACGGCCGCCCTGGCCTCGCCCTGCAGCACGGTCTTTCTGCTGGCGAGCACCCTGCTCACCGTAGACGGGCTGGTGCACCGCATACATGATGCCGGAAAACTGGCCGTGGTTCACATCGACCTTGTGGACGGCCTTTCGTCGCGGGAGATCGCGGTGGACTCCCTCAACGCCCTGTGCCACCCGGACGGCATCATCTCCACCCGCCCGACCCTGATCCGCCGGGCGCGCCACCGCGGCCTGCTGACCGTCCAGCGGGCATTCATCCTGGATTCCCTCTCGCTGACCAGCCTGTCCGGTCAGCTGGAGCAGGGCAAGCCGGATTTTGTCGAGATCCTTCCCGGCATCATGCCCCGGGTCATCGCCGAGATCAGCGCCCGCACACAGGTGCCTGTCATTGCAGGCGGCCTGCTGCGGGACAAAGCCGATGTCATGGCCGCCATGCGCGCAGGTGCCGCCGCAGTTTCCACCTCTGCGCCCTCCCTGTGGGATATCTGAGCCAGAACAAGATCCCAGCTGAAGTACGAAAAGCATAATAGTATCCTGGTGTTTTATTGGATATGCCCGCCCACCGATGGAGCCGGATCTCCACGGTGAGCGGGCATTTTGCGTTTTCGTTCGATTCGAGTGAATCTATTCGGCTTGTGGTTTTCGCTTAACCCACGGTTTGGCTCCATAACAGGCTGATGCCGAACCGGTCCATTACTTCAACGCCACCGATAGCTGGTCATTGCCGCTATCCTCTAAGGGTATTATACATCAGTGATGTAACATTTCAAGGAAAAATATTTGCATATCATAGCAACTGGCCACCCACTGCACTGGCTAGTACGGCAGGTGGCCATTCCCTCTTCATTTCCTTCTTACAAACTGAATCGGTC
>OJOP01001392.1_pt1 | contig 11094 bp, 9 predicted proteins | sample 1598161 | NCBI WGS metagenome assembly OJOP01 (sample SAMN01915206, study PRJEB22387) | human gut metagenome | isolation source: stool | host: Homo sapiens | place: USA | reverse complement strand
AAAGTTCAAGATCAAGAAAAAACAAAGATACTTGGCGAAATCGAGCTATTAAGAACATCATTAATTCATGACAATAGTTCAGAAAGTGCAGCTGATAAATTTAAAATAAATATTTAATTTGAAAAATGGCAATCCAATATGAGGGTTGCTATTTTTTAGGTGATCCAAGTTTTTGAGGAGCAAACTTGAGTAAGATAGAAGAGATTAAAAGCTTCCCGGTTGGTGACTTTACATCAAAGTGACTGCCGAGAGGCTTTTTCCTTTTTAAAGGCTTCTTGACAGAAAAATAGCAAATACTTATACTGGGAATGCGTGGATATTTACAGGCTTTGATACAATTGTAATGGAGCATCCGCGTGTAAAATGTATCTGTAAAGTCAAAGAACAGAAACGAGGAAATGAAAATGGGTGTTTTATCGAACTTAGAACCGAAGAAAGTATTTTACTATTTTGAAGAGATCACGAAGATCCCTCACGGCTCCGGCAATGTGGAGCAGATCAGCGATTTCCTGGTGGACTTTGCGAAAGCACATAAGCTTTTCTATATACAGGATGCTATGAAAAATGTCATTATGGTCAAGGAGGCAACTCCCGGATACGAGAATGAACCGGTGGTGATCCTGCAGGGACATATGGACATGGTAGCGGTGCAGACACCGGATTGCACCATGGATATGAAGACGGAAGGACTGAAGGTAGGGATCGACGGAGACAGCGTCTATGCGGAGAATACCAGCCTCGGCGGCGATGATGGTATTGCTGTGGCTTATGCACTGGCATTATTGGATTCCGAGGACATCAGGCATCCCCGTTTGGAAGTCATCATTACGGTGGATGAGGAAGTCGGTATGGACGGAGCCAGAGAGATTGACCTGTCTATGTTACAGGGTCATCGCATGATCAATCTGGATTCCGAGGACGAAGGCATTTTCCTGACCAGCTGTGCCGGTGGTGCCAGAGTGAACTGCCGTTTTCCGATGAAAAAGCAGGAGCTTATTGGCGTGCGCTATGAGGTGGAAGTCTCCGGCCTCTTAGGAGGACATTCCGGCGGAGAGATACATAAGGAAAGGGGCAATTCCAATTGTATCCTGGGAAGACTTCTGTGGAAGCTGTCTGAGAAAATGCCCGTAGGACTGGTATCTGCGGACGGAGGGCTGGCAGACAATGCCATTCCCAGACAGACGAAAGCGGTTGTCGTAGTAGAGGAAAAAGATACAGAAAGCTTAGCGCAGCAGGTAGCAGCTTTGGCAGCAGAACTGGCTGACGAACTTGCCACCAAGGATCCGGACGTAAAGGTAACCGCAAAAAGGTTAGCAGACACTGCAGAGACAATCACCTGTGCCGCACCGGAAGAGACAAAAAGAGTGGCAGCCTTTTTACAGGCAACGCCCAACGGTGTACAGGCGATGAGCGCAGATATGCCGGGGCTGGTACAGACTTCTCTGAATCTGGGTATCCTGAAAGCAGATGCGGAAGTTTTGCGGGCAGAGTATTCTGTCAGAAGCAGCGTGGAAAGTGAGAAGGATAACCTGATCGCAAAGCTTTCTGCACTGGTGGAACTGACAGGCGGCGATTACGTGGTGACCGGAGATTATCCCGGTTGGAAGTACCGCGTCCATTCTCCACTGCGGGAAAAAATGGTGAAACTGTATGCGGAAATGTACGGCAATGAGCCCAAGGTGGAGGCTATCCATGCAGGATTGGAGTGCGGACTGTTAGGTAGCAAGATCTCAGACCTTGACTGTGTATCCATGGGACCGGATATGAAGGACATTCATACGACAGAGGAGACCTTAAGCATTTCTTCCACGAAGAGAGTGTGGGAGTATCTGGTAAGGGTTCTGGAGACGAAGGACTGACTGAATTTGAGTAACAGAAAGTCCAGAGAATCAAATAAGATAGAAACAATCGAAAAATGTAAAGAGTTAGCAAATAGAAAAAGCTAAAATATAAATAACGTTGGAGGAAATACACTGTCACGGCGGTGTCAATAAAAAATGAGCGATAAGATTTTATTCCAGTGTGACTATAATGAGGGAGCGCATCCGAAGGTGCTGGAGCGTCTGGTGCAGACCAATATGGAGCAGACACCGGGCTACAGCGAGGATAAATACTGCGAAGAGGCGCGCGAGAAGATCCGTAAGGCATGTGGGGATGACAGCCTGGCAGTCCATTTCCTGGTAGGTGGGACCCAGACCAATGTCACAGTGATCAATGCAGCACTTCGCAAGCACCAGGGCGTGCTCTGCGCTGTCACGGGACATATCAATGTCCATGAGACTGGTGCGGTGGAAGCCTGCGGACATAAGGTACTGGGACTAGAAAGCCCCGACGGTAAGATCACGGCAGCACAGGTAGCAGAGACTTACGAAGCCCATATTCACAACGACAGCTTTGAACACATGGTACAGCCGAAAATGGTTTATATTTCAAATCCCACAGAGGTTGGAACCATTTACAGCAAAGCGGAACTGACCGCTCTGTCCGAGACCTGTCACAAATATGGACTGTATCTGTTCTTAGATGGCGCCAGACTGGGCTACGGGCTGGCAGCACCGGACAACGATCTGACATTGCTGGATATCGCGGCGCTTTGTGATGTCTTTTACATTGGTGGAACCAAGGTCGGCGCATTGTTTGGAGAAGCAGTAGTGATCAAAAACCCGGAGCTTGCACAGGATTTCCGATATCTTATCAAACAGAACGGCGGCATGCTTGCCAAGGGAAGATTGCTGGGACTGCAGTTTGATGCGCTTTTCACAGATGGCCTCTATCAGGAGATCTCCGCCCATGCCATTGCCATGGCGGAGAAGCTGCGGGAAGCATTTACGGCGAAGGGTTACAACTATCTGGCACCCAACCGGACGAACCAGATCTTCGTCATTGTGCCGGATGCACACCTGGCGAAGATTTCAGAACAGTTCGAGTACAGCTATGACCAGCGGATCGATGCCACACACAGCTGCGTGCGATTCTGTACCGGCTGGGCCACGATGGAAGAGAATGTGGATGCACTGATCCGGTGCGTGGAAAAATTATAATATGCTTGGAAGATTCCGCAAGCCGGGAAAGGTTTGCGGAATTTTAAAATTCAGTAATTAATGCGGTATATAACAGAGGAGAAGACATATGAATAAAGAAATGACCGTAAATGGGAAAAGCTATACAATAATTAAATTGCTGGGAAAGGGGAAAGGCGGATATTCTTACTTGGCAGAGTCTGGAAATAACAGGTATGTTTTGAAGCAGATACATCATGAACCTTGTGATTATTATCAGTTCGGAAACAAGCTTGAGGCAGAAATCAGGGATTACAGGAAATTAAAAGAAATCGGAATAAAAATGCCAGTCATGCTTGAAACAGATGTGGAAAATGAACGCATTTTGAAGGAGTTTATTGACGGTGACACGATCTATCAGTTGGTTTTAGAAGACAGGATGAAAACTGACTATATCGAGCAATTGCATAGAATGTGTTCGCTGTTATATGCTGCCAATACAAATATTGATTATTTTCCAACGAATTTTGTTGTACATAACGAAGAAATATATTATGTCGATTTCGAGTGCAACGATTACATGGAAGAATGGAATTTTGAAAACTGGGGTGTAAAATACTGGTCAAAGACACCGGAATTTTTGCAGTATGTGAAAGAACATTCATGACATGTCTTTCCATGTAAAGGAGCTATGCCGGAAGCGTTACAAAAAGTGAATGCCGGATTGCAACATGAAACGTAACACAAAAAAAGTCCTTGAAAATCAAGGACTTTACAATGAATCGGAGTGGCGGGATTCGAACTCGCGACCTCCGCCTCCCTAAGACGGCGCTCTAACCAAGCTGAGCCACACCCCGGAACGAAAACTATCATAGCATAGAATTTTATAAAAAGCAAGCCATTTTTTAAATTTTTCAAATTTTTTCTACAATTTTCCAAGGCAGCAAATATAATACAAAACAAAAGGCGCCAAAACCTCGTAAAAGATTTTGACGCCTTTAGATGAATCGGAGTGGCGGGATTCGAACTCGCGACCTCCGCCTCCCTAAGACGGCGCTCTAACCAAGCTGAGCCACACCCCGAAACGCAAGTAAGATAATACCATGGAATTTTACAAAAAGCAAGAGTTTTTTTATAAAAAGTTAATTTGCTCATTTTGAGTCTATTGTCGTACAATATAATGAGTATAAGGAAGTCAACATGTTTACATAATTGACGAACGACAACCTTAGCGAATGAATATCCTGTGAAGTAAGATGTAGAGTACGATGGTACGAATGCGTGAGCTTATAATAGAATTACATAAGCTATATCGAGGAAGAACAGAAAATAATACATAAAACAGTGGAGGACAGGCTATGGCCAATACAACGAAACTGGCGTTGGAAGCAGCTTTGAAAAAAGAACTTCTCACGAAGTCTCTGGATAAGATCACCATTAACGAACTTGCAGAGGACTGCGGCATCAGCCGGATGGCTTTTTACTATCATTTCAAGGACATCTATGATCTGGTAGAGTGGGTCTGCGTGGAAGACGGCACGAAGGCACTGCAGGGGAAGAAGACCTACGAGAACTGGCAAGAAGGCTTCTGCCAGATTTTCGAGGCAGTGCAGGAGAACAAACCTTTCATTATGAATATCTACCGCTGCGTGGATCGCCAGAAGATCGAAAGCTACTTAAACAAGCTGACCTACCAGCTCATTGCGGACGTGGTGGAGGAAAAATGCACCGGCATGCAGGTAGCGGAGGAACACAAGGAATTCATTGCCGGATTTTACAAATACGGTTTTGTGGGTGTGATGTTAGACTGGATTGATCGGGGAATGAAGGACGATTATCATAAGATCGTTGAAGAACTGGCAATCACTCTTTACGGAAACATCAGCCGCTCCATCGAGAATTTTGAGCACACGGAAAAGAAATTCTGAAATAGTACTGAAATGGTATAAGTACTTTACAAAAAGGGCAGGATGATAAAAACTTTATCATTTGCCCTCTTTTGTAAATTGGTTTTCTTATAAAAAAGAAGTAGGATACTATTTGTAAACAGAAAAACATTTGAGAGTCATCAAAGAAAGGTGGTAATCATTATGGCAAAAAAGAATAATATCGGACTGGGACTGGCAGCGCTGGCAGTAGGTGCAGGCGCAGTGGCAGCAGTAACCAAGGGACATAAGGCAGAGGTGAAGAAAGAGGAGAGAAAGGCAGCTGTCAAGGCAGCCAAGAAAGACTACCGTAACACTGAGCTTGGGAGATATGACAAGAACAGCAAAGGCATTTATTATTCCAACGGTAACTACGAGGCCTTCGCAAGACCTAAGAAGCCAGCAGGAGTGGATGAGAAGAATGCTTACATCGTAGGTAGCGGACTGGCATCTTTAGCAGCAGCATGCTTCCTGGTACGTGACGGACAGATGCCCGGTTCCCACATCCATATCTTAGAGGCAATGGATATCGCAGGCGGTGCCTGTGATGGTATCTATGATCCTACCAGAGGCTACGTCATGCGTGGCGGACGTGAGATGGAGAACCATTTTGAATGTCTGTGGGATCTATTCCGCAGCATTCCCTCTCTGGAAGTACCCGGAGCCAGCGTACTGGATGAGTATTACTGGCTGAACAAGGAAGATCCCAACTATTCTCTGTGCCGTGCAACGAAGGATTGTGGACAGGATGCCCATACCGATGGCAAGTTCAACTTAAGCCAGAAGGGCTGCATGGAGATCATGAAGTTGTTCATGACAAAGGACGAGGATCTGTATGACAAGACCATTGAAGATGTTTTCGATGATGAAGTATTTAACTCCACCTTCTGGTTATATTGGAGAACCATGTTCGCTTTCGAGAACTGGCACAGCGCACTGGAAATGAAGCTTTACTTCCAAAGATTTATCCATCATATTTCCGGACTGCCTGACTTCAGTGCCCTGAAGTTCACCAAGTACAACCAGTACGAGTCTCTGATCCTTCCCATGAAGAAGTATCTGGAGGCAGCAGGTGTGGACTTCCAGTTCAACACCGAAGTGACAAATGTTATTTTTGATATCAATGACGGCAAAAAGGTGGCAAAGGCTATCGAGTGCAAGGTAAAAGGTGTAGAGAAGGGCATTGTCCTCACCGAGAACGACCTGGTATTCGTTACCAACGGAAGCTGTACCGAGGGTACTATCTACGGTGACCAGAACCATGCACCCAACGGTGACGCGGAGGTTCGCACCAGCGGCGTATGGAGCCTGTGGAAAAATATCGCAAAACAGGATCCTTCCTTCGGACATCCCGAGAAGTTCTGTTCTGATGTCTCCAAGACTAACTGGGAATCCGCTACCGTGACCACACTGGATGACAAGATCATTCCTTATATCACCAATATCTGTAAGCGTGATCCCAGAAGCGGTAAGGTCGTAACCGGCGGTATCGTAAGCTGTCAGGATTCCAAGTGGCTCATGAGCTGGACCATCAACCGTCAGGGACAGTTCAAGGAGCAGGACAAGAATCAGGTATGTGTATGGGTATATGGTCTGTTTACCGACGTACCCGGCGATTATATTAAGAAACCCATGAAGGATTGTACCGGTAAGGAGATCACCGAAGAGTGGCTGTATCACTTAGGTGTGCCCGTAGAAGATATTGAGGATCTGGCAGAGCACAGCGCAGTCTGCGTACCTACCATGATGCCTTATATTACCGCATTCTTCATGCCCAGAACCAAGGGTGACCGTCCCGATGTCATTCCCGACGGCTGCGTGAACTTCGCTTTCTTAGGTCAGTTCGCAGAGACCCCGAGAGACACCGTATTCACCACAGAGTATTCCGTGAGAACCGCTATGGAGGCTGTCTACGGACTGTTAGGTGTAGACAGAGGTGTGCCTGAGGTATGGGGAAGTGTATATGATGTCAGAGAGTTATTGGACAGCAGCGTGAAGCTGATGGATGGCATGTCTCCTCTGGAGATTGAACTGCCCGGACCTTTAAATGCACTGAAGAAGCCGCTGCTTCGCGTAGTGAAGGGCACTGTAGTGGAAAAACTGCTGCGTGACCACAATGTGATCAAAGACGGCATGCTGGATTAGAATTGTATATGGAATAAAAGTGCAAAGACTCCCATCGGAAAAATCCGGTGGGAGTTTTTTATGCAAAAAGCTTCTGTAAAAAGCATGTAAAGAAAGTTGAACAAATGTAAGCGGTTACATAATACCAAAGTACTAGACAAAACAAACAAAAACACAATAGCTATTTTCAACATTATGCACGAAAATCGGTAGTCTGTCAAAAAATTATCAATTTCGGCTTGATATTCTATTGGTAGATTGTTACAATATCAAAGTACTAAAAACCGAGGCCGAAATGCTCCGGTAATGGTTTGGGTTACAAAGTTTTGTCAAAAATATTATAAAAAGGGAGACAAAGAAGTATGAAGAAATGGGTATATTTGTTTACCGAAGGTAATGCAAACATGCGCGAACTGCTTGGTGGTAAGGGTGCGAACCTGGCTGAGATGACCAACATTGGTCTGCCGGTTCCTCAGGGCTTCACCATTACAACAGAGGCATGTACACAGTATTATGAAGATGGACGCGAGATCAATGAAGAGATCCAGGGTCAGATCAACGAGTACATTACTAAGATGGAAGAGATCACCGGCAAAAAGTTCGGCGACCACGAGAATCCTTTGTTAGTATCCGTTCGTTCCGGCGCGAGAGCATCCATGCCCGGTATGATGGATACCATTCTGAACCTTGGTCTGAATGAGACCGTTGTTAACGTAATCGCTGAGAAGTCCGGCAACCCTCGTTGGGCTTGGGACTGCTATAGAAGATTTATCCAGATGTATTCCGACGTTGTTATGGAAGTAGGTAAGAAGTACTTCGAGCAGCTGATCGATGCAATGAAAGAGAAGAAGGGTGTTAAGCAGGACGTTGAGCTTACCGCTGACGATCTGAAGGAACTGGCTGGTCAGTTCAAGGCTGAGTACAAGGCTAAGATCGGTGTAGACTTCCCTGATGATCCTAAGGAACAGCTGATGGGCGCTATCAAGGCTGTATTCCGTTCTTGGGACAACCCTCGTGCAAACGTTTATCGTCGTGACAACGATATCCCTTATTCCTGGGGTACTGCTGTTAACGTTCAGTCTATGGCATTCGGTAACATGGGTGATGACTGTGGTACCGGTGTTGCATTTACCAGAGATCCGGCTACCGGTGCTAAGGGCCTGTTCGGTGAGTTCCTGACCAACGCACAGGGCGAGGACGTAGTAGCAGGTGTTCGTACACCTATGAAGATCGCTGAGATGGCTGACAAATTCCCTGAGGCATTTGCTCAGTTCCAGGAAGTATGTAAGACTCTGGAAGATCATTACAGAGATATGCAGGATATGGAGTTCACTGTTGAGCATGGTAAGCTGTACATGTTACAGACCAGAAATGGTAAGAGAACCGCTCAGGCAGCTCTGAAGATCGCTTGTGATCTGGTAGATGAGGGCATGAGAACCGAGGAAGAGGCAGTTGCAATGATCGATCCTCGTAACCTGGATACTCTGTTACATCCTCAGTTCGATACTGCTGCTCTGAAGGCTGCAACTCCTATCGGCAAGGGCCTTGGTGCTTCTCCCGGAGCTGCATGTGGTAAGATCGTATTCACCGCAGAAGATGCAGAAGAATGGCATGCAAGAGGAGAGAGAGTTGTTCTGGTACGTCTGGAGACCTCTCCCGAAGATATCACCGGTATGAAGGCTTCCCAGGGTATCCTGACCGTTCGTGGTGGTATGACCTCTCACGCAGCAGTAGTTGCTCGTGGTATGGGTACCTGCTGTGTATCCGGTTGTGGCGATATCGCTATGGATGAGGAGAACAAGCAGTTCACTCTGGCTGGCAAGACCTTCCATGAAGGTGACTGGCTGTCCATCGATGGTACTACCGGTAACATCTATGATGGCGAGATCAAGACTGTTGATGCTACCATCGCCGGTGAGTTCGGCCGTGTAATGGCTTGGGCTGACAAATATCGTAAGTTAAAAGTTCGTACCAATGCAGATACTCCCGCAGATGCTAAGAAGGCTCGTGAGCTGGGCGCTGAAGGAATCGGTCTGTGCCGTACTGAGCATATGTTCTTCGAAGAGGACAGAATCGCAGCATTCCGTGAGATGATCTGTTCCGATACTGTAGAGGAGAGAGAAGCAGCATTGGAGAAGATCCTGCCTTATCAGCAGAACGACTTCAAGCAGCTGTATGAGGCTCTGGAGGGCAACCCTGTTACCATCCGTTTCCTGGATCCGCCTCTGCATGAGTTCGTTCCTACCGAGGAAGCTGACATTGAGAAGCTGGCTAAGGCACAGGGCAAGAGCGTTGAGGAGATAACAACTATTCTTAATAAGAAGTCAGGTGTATCAGGACTTTCAGGCGTATCAAGTGATTTCAGAGATCTTGACGCCGGCATGAAGGATGGCAATGACAGATGCCGTCTTGCTCTCGATGTATTCTGCTACAGTGTCAAGAAATATATTGGAGCATATGCAGCCGCAATGGGAGGCCTTGATGCGATAGCGTTTACGGCAGGAATCGGAGAGAACAATCCATATGTAAGAAGAGTATCAACAATGGATCTTTCATTCATGGGTATCGATATAGATGAGACTAAGAACGAGATCCGCGGCGAAGAGCAGAAGATATCCACTGACGCTTCAAAGGTTCAGGTATGGGTAGTTCCTACAAACGAAGAGCTTGCCATTGCAAGAGAGACTGTAGAGCTTGTTACAAAATAAGTCTTCTGTATAACGACAGGATTCAGTTGACGGAATTGTATAAAAATTTTGCAATATTTTGTTGACAATAAATATCTGTATATGTATAATAGCAGATGTGCGATTTTTAGGAGATATTATGTTAATTGATTTATCTGAGATTTTATCCACTGAGGGATTGACTAAAAGCGTTGAAGTACATGTAGACTTTGATAGTTTCCAGTTTAAGGGAATGGACTACCGGATTGGACAGGCAGATGATTTTCAACTGAATCTGTCGAATGACGGCAAGAACAGAGTCAAGGTTACCGGAAGCACTGATGTTGTCATGGAGCTTGTGTGTGACAGATGTCTGGAGGAGTTTGAAAGAACTTTCCATATAGATATCGACACAGTTATTGATACTTCCGTTTTGGATTCTGATAAGGTAGATGAGATAGATGAGTTAAGCTATTTTGAAGACTGTAATATCGATATGGACGCACTGTTGAAAAAGGAACTGATGGGTTTAGTTCCAATACAGATTCTGTGCAGGGATGACTGCAAGGGACTCTGTAAGGTGTGTGGAACGAATCTGAATCATGGTACATGTAACTGTGATGATTTTGTTCCTGATCCGAGATTATCAGTTTTTAATGACATCTTAAAGAATTGAGGAGGTGTGAATAATGTCAATTTGTCCAAAGAATAAGAGCTCAAAGGCTAGAAGAGATAAGAGAAGAGCTAACTGGAAGATGTCTGCACCAGCATTAGTTAAGTGCAGCAAGTGTGGCGAGTTAATGGTTCCACACAGAGTTTGTAAGAACTGCGGTTCATACAACAAGAAAGAGATTATCTCAGTTGCTGAGTAATTTCCAGTTCTCACTCGGTATTTGAGTAGTAGAATAAACAAGACCTTTCTTATTTTTATAATAAGGAAGGTCTTTTTTCGTGCACATATATACATGGCGGTTTGTATATTTGTACTGAAATATTTGACTTTGACAATTCAGAAATATATAATGACCTTGTGCGTTTGCACCTAAAAATAATTATATGGTGGGATATCCCATAATACACGTAAGATAGGAGAGTTTTGATATGGGCGATACAAGAATTGTAGTAGATGCTATGGGCGGAGATTATGCACCGGAGTGGATCATAAGAGGTGCTGTAGAAGCTGTGAACGAAGGGGCAAAGGCTCATATAATTCTCACTGGAAAAGAGGCTGTCATAAAGGGTGAGCTTGCAAAATACACATATGACACCTCCAAGATAGAGATAAAGAACTGTACTGAGGAGATCACATGTCACGATGCACCTGTTCAGGCAATCAGAAGCAAGAAAGACTCATCACTTACAGTTGGAATGAATATGGTA
>OJOP01001389.1_pt1 | contig 11115 bp, 8 predicted proteins | sample 1598161 | NCBI WGS metagenome assembly OJOP01 (sample SAMN01915206, study PRJEB22387) | human gut metagenome | isolation source: stool | host: Homo sapiens | place: USA | reverse complement strand
ATTTCCTCGTTTATGTTTAGCGGAGAGAGGGGGATTCGAACCCCCGATACGCTTTAGGCGTATACACGCTTTCCAGGCGTGCCTCTTCAGCCACTCGAGCATCTCTCCTTCTCAAAACGGGCGCAAGTTACAAAAAAAAACGATATGCCTCCGTTTTCGAGTACAAAAATATTCTTTTTTTTCCGGACTATCACCATACTCAGCCCAAAAAGTGCGTCTCATCCTACAAAAAGTTTAATTTTAACCTTTCGACGGCTTCATTTACGGGCGCCAGGATACATTTTCAATGCATTTTCGTATGTTTGTTCGGCAACCGTTTCCACCGGCAAACCGTAAACCTCCGCCACTTTCACCAATGTGTGCCGGATATATGCGCTTTCATTCCTTTTGCCCCGGTGAGGAACCGGCGACAAATAAGGGGCATCGGTTTCCAGCACCACCCGCTCTATCGGAATCTGCCGCAACACCTCCGGCAAGGCAGACTTTTTAAAAGTCAGCACACCATTGATTCCTATCATGAATCCTTCGAACGAAAGCAACTCCCGTGCCTCTTCCACCGTGCCGCCAAAGCTATGGAAAACTCCTGCAACCCCTCTCGTACGAAAAGGAGTGAGCAGGTCCACCAGTTCTTTTTGTGCGGAACGGGAATGAATCATCAGGGGAAGACCGTATGACAGCGACCACTCCACTTGGCAACGGAAGGCTTCTTGCTGTTCTTTATAATAAGTACGGTCCCAGTAATAGTCCAATCCCACTTCACCGATACCTATAAAAGAATGGCCGGCTTGCAACAGTGCCTCCATACGTCCGAGCACCTCGCCATAATCCGCTCTCACCTCCGTGGGATGAAGCCCCAGCATCGGATGAAAGAATCCCGGAAACCTTGTACACAATTCCAACATGGACGTGATAGTCGTCTCATCTATATTGGGCAGAAACACCTTCTCCACATCGTTCTGCAAAGCACGGGAAACCACCTCTTCCAAATCTTCGGCAAAAACCTCATCGAACAAATGGGCATGCGTATCAATTATTCTCATCACCGACTTCCCCGTTCCTTCAAGACTTCCGATTCAACAAACTTTGCGCCATCTCCCACAACGGTTCCTTCCGCTCCTCCGGCAAATTCACCTTATCCAGAATTTCACGAGCCCGTTCAAAATAGAAACGGATTTTCTCGTCGCACAAGGCACGGATACCCATCTTATCATACAGTTCTGTTACGGCGGCTATTTTTTCTTCAGGCGCATAAGTCCCCTCTTCTTTTTCCAACCACTGCTCCAACCGCTCACGGTCGGCAGGCAAAGCGCGCCCCAACGCATTAATCAGCATATAAGTCTTCTTGTTGCACAGGATATCCCCTCCTATTTTCTTACCGAAAACCGCCGGGTCGCCATATACATCCAAGTAATCATCCTGCAACTGGAAAGCCAGACCGAGATTCTCGCCGAAACGATAAAGAAGTTCCGCATCCTGCCGGGGGGCATTCCCCAACCATGCCCCGATTTTCAGCGCGCAAGCCAACAATACGGATGTCTTCAAACGAATCATCTCTATATATTCTTCTTCGCTGACATCCGCACGGGTCTCGAATTCAATATCGTATTGCTGCCCTTCTCCTATTTCAAGGGCAGTTTCCGTAAACAATCCCATAACGTTTCCCAATTGTTCCGCTGGACAACCCTGCTGCATGTAACGGTAAGCCATGACCAGCATGGAGTCCCCACTCAATATCGCAGCATTGTCGTCCCATTTCTTATGCACCGTAGCCATGCCCCGCCGCATATCGGCCCTGTCCATCAAATCATCATGCAACAACGTATAATTATGATAAATCTCGATGGCCATGGCCTGGGAACGGATAACCTCCACCTTTTCCTTATAAAGGTTATAAGCCATCAACATCAATACCGGCCGGATTCGCTTTCCCCCCATCGAAAGGACGTAACGAATCGGTGCATAGAGTTCCGCCGGCTGACGCTCGAAAGACATTCCGGCAATCTCACCGTTAATGTAGTCTAAAAGTTCTTTCCAATTATACATAGGCTATACTTTTCACAAAAAGAGGCTGCCGTGAGCAGCCTCCTTACATTATACATCTTATTATATTATTGCAATCTGAACATCACCGGCAATGAGAACTTCACACGTACCGGTTTACCTCTTTGCTTACCGGGACTCCACTTCGGCATCATCTTCAACACGCGCTCAGCCTCTTTCGACAAATAAGGATCCGGACTACGCACAATCTTAATATCCACGATAGAACCGTCCTTGTTCACCACGAACTGAGCGTATACACGTCCCTGAATACCTTGCTCCACACAAATAGGGGGATACTTGATGTTGTCGGACAACCACTTCATACAAGCTTCTTCACCACCGGGGAAGCGAGGATTCTCCTCTACGATGTCATAAATCTGGTTCTCGTCCACTTCTTCCACCACAGGGCCTACCGGTCCCGTAGCTACGGCCGTTGTCCCCGTACCCGGAGTCGTCACAATGGCTTGGTTCACTTCCTCGGAAGTTTCCACTTCCTCCTCCACCAATTCCGTTTCATTGTCCACGATATTGATGATTTCAGCGATTTTCGGAGCTGCAGCCGGGGGTGGTGCCACAACTTCGGGCTGCTGCGTGATGGGAATCATGTCCTCCTCAATCGCCGCCGTGTATACAGGTTCTGTTTCAATAACCTTCTTGTCATGCTGTGTCCACTCGAATGCGACAAACATGGCCGAAAGAGCCAAGACAAAGCCCATCAGTAATCCAGTGCCTTTCTTGCCTTCGAGATCCGCGCTCAATGATTTTTTAATTTCCATATTATATTTAGCTTTTTACGTATTCTTCATGCAAGGGCAAAAGTAGCACATTTTTTTTATATCTCATGCGCTTCGCCCCATTTTTTTTCCAATCTCACATTTTTTTTCGTTCCACACCCTAAATCGGACTTTTTCACGTTATATCTGCATAACGGTATGCCCATACGGAATTATCGCGCAAATATAATCAGATATTTCAGAAAATCCGTATCTTTGGCCACAAAATTCATTTCAGATGACGAAAAAGCTTATTTTAGCATTATATATCCTGCTTGCCGCCGCGTCGCATGCCCAAGAAAGCAACTCTGTGTTCAACTTCTTGGAAATGCCTGTGTCCGCACATTCCACGGCCTTGGGCGGACGCAATATCTCCCTGATAGAGGACGACGCGTCGCTCGTCTTCAGCAACCCCGCACTACTCAGTTCCGTGAGCGACAAGACGCTGAATCTCAATTTCATGACCTACCTGCAAGGGTGTAACGTAGGGAGCGCGGCGTTTGTCAAGATATTGGGAGAACGTTCCACAATGGGCGTCACGGCGCAATATGCCCACTACGGCACCATGGACGAAATCACGGCCGACAACGTCACCGTGGGCTCTTTCTCGGCCATGGACATGGCTTTGAGCGGCATGTATGCCTACAACCTGAACGACCGGTGGGCCGGTGGTGCCACAGGAAAGTTCATCTATTCGAAATACGGCGACTATTCGTCTGTGGCACTGGCCGTAGACTTGGGCGTAAATTACTACAACGAGAACACGGATTTCTCGTTGTCGGCCGTAGCGCGCAACCTGGGCGGACAGGTAAAAGCATTCGGTGAAATTCACGAAAAGCTGCCCTTCTCCATGCAAATCGGTTTTACGAAAGGATTCGACCACGCCCCATTCCGCGTGTCCGTCACCCTCGTGGACCTGACACGATGGGACAAGGATTACTATTTCGCATCGGGCGAAGAGTTGTCTACAGGCAAGATGCTCATGAACCATCTGGCAGCGGGCGTGGATTTCCTGCCTACCGACTACATGTACCTGTCCTTGGGTTACAACTTCCTGAAAGCCAACGAAATGAAGGCGGCAGGCTCTTCCCACGCCGCCGGTCTTTGTGCCGGTGCGGGCATCCTGCTTTCCCGTTTCGGTTTCGGACTGGCATACGCCCAGTACCACCTGTCCGCCCCGTCTTTCGTCTTCAACGCGTCCTACCGCCTGTAAGGACAGACAAGTCCTCATTTCAGCTTATACATTATTATAATATACAGAACGACATGAAGAAAATCACGATTGCCATAGACGGTTTTTCCTCTTGCGGAAAAAGCACGATGGCCAAAGATTTAGCTCGCGAAATAGGCTAAATTTCGGGAGAGATTCCGGGCAGCGGCCATCCGCCTATGCTTGGAACGGCTGTACTGCGCGGCAAGCCTGCCAAATCTGGCAGGCTTTTTTTGTGCTGTTTGCAGATTGACAAATGTACAACAAACACATATGCTGTTATTGGTACGCAACACATGCGCAACATGGGAAAAAGAGGGTGCTGAATGGCAGGTAAGCGTGATGAAGTGACCATCGCGGAAGTGGCGGAGGCATTGAATATATCAAAAACAACGGTATCCCGCGCAATATCCGGCAAGGGCCGCGTGAGCGAGGCTACCCGCGCGCGTGTGCTCGATTATATCGGCAAGGGCCGCCAGGATGCCGCTGCGCCGCTGCGCACTGCGCAGCAGGGCCCAACCAACAACCTTGCGCTGGTGATCCCCAAGCATTTTATGCGGCTGGACTTGCCGTTCCTGCGCAAGTGCATGGGCGGTGTGTGGAACATGGCGGCCCAGCGCGGGTATGACCTGCTGCTGTGCTATGCGGGAGAAACCGATGTTGGCCAGCTGGAACGCCAGCTGGAATCCCACAAGGTGGATGGCGTGATTTTGTCCCGTACGATGCTGCACGATGAATGTGTGCAGACTTTGCAGCGCCACAACGTGCCTTTTGTGGCCATTGGCCGCGTGGATGACGATAAGGTACCCCAGGTGGATAACGACCAGGTAGGAGCGACCGCCGAGATGACCCGCCTGCTGCTGCAGCTGGGCATGCGCCGCATTGCCTATATGGGCGGCTGCACCAACTATACCGTCAACGAGGACCGGCTGCGCGGCTACCTGCGCGGATTTTCCGACTGTGGGGTGCAGGTGGACCAGAAATTGACTTGGACTGGCAGTGAAACCAGCGAACAGCGGATCGATGCATTGGAAGGTGCGCTGGAGCAAAAGCCCGAATGTCTGCTCTGCGCGGACGACAGCATGGCGGCCGCGGTGCTGCAGGAGCTGCGCGCCCGGCACATCAAGGTACCGGAACAGGTGAAACTGGCCAGCTTTTATGATAGTGAGCTGCTGACCAGCTCAACCCCGCAGATTTCGGCCGCTCAGTTTGACAGCGAGCGCCTGGGCGCCACGGCATGCCGGATGCTGCTGGATATTTTGGCGGGCAAGCAAATCGCATTGCGCCAGATGCAGGGATATCAGGTGATTTTGCGCGAGTCCACAAAATAGATAATATTGCCAATATTGTAAAATATGATGATTGATACAGCCTTTCCTGCGCACACAGCATGTGCACCGGGAAAGGCTGATTGTTGTTAAAAAGCCTGTACTAAAGTTGCGCAAAGTTGCGCATACAAAATTCGACATTGTTACAAAAGTGTAACAAGCTGTGAAAAATGCACAAGAAAACGTGGTAAAACATGTTAGTTATGAACGTTGACACTGAAAATAGAATCGTGTATTCTTAAGTTGTGAAACAAAGTTGCGCAACGATGATGCGCAACCTTGAAAAGCTTGTGATATAGCAGATGAAGGAGAATGATTATGAAAAAGCAACTCGCACTTGCAACAGCTGCCTTGATGGCACTGTCCCTGGCAGCATGCGGCAGCACCGCAACTGCCTCTTCCGCTGCAGAGTCCACCAGCACTGCAGCTTCCAGCGAAGCCGCCTCCACCGACAGCACCGCAGCTGACGATGGTGACGTTCTGCAGCAGGCTGCAGCCGCTGCTTTCGCCAATGACGTTACCCTGACCATGTGGGGCGCCGAGGAAGACCAGGAACTGCTGCGCACCATCGCTGATAACTTTATCAAAGAATACGGCAATTACGGCGGCAAGATCACCATCAACCTGGGCGCTCAGTCCGAAAAGGAAGCTAAGGATACCGTCCTGACCGACCCCACCGCCGCTGCTGACGTTTACGCATTTGCTGATGACCAGCTGAACGAGCTGGTTCAGGCAGGCGCCCTGCAGGAAGTTCAGCTGAACGCTGACGACATCAAGAGCCGCAACACTGCAGCTTCTGTTGACGCTGCAACCCTGAACGGCAAGCTGTATGCTTACCCCCTGACCGCTGACAACGGCTACTTCATGTTCTACGACAAGAGCTTCTTCACCGAGGACGACGTCAAGAGCCTTGACACGATGATGGAGAAGGCAGCCGCCGCAGGCAAGAAAGTCTCGATGGACGTTGCTAACGGCTGGTACCTGTACAGCTTCTATGCTGGCGCTGGCCTGAACCTGAGCCTGGCTGATGACGGCGTGAACACCGTCTGCAACTGGAACGAAGCTCCGGGCGCTGACGTTACCCAGGCTGTCATCGATATCTGCAAGAACCCCGGCTTCCTCGCCCTGAAGGATGAAGAGTTCACCGGCAAGCTGAAGGACGGTACCCTGGTTGCCGGCGTTAACGGCACCTGGCGTGCAAACGACGCTGCTGAAGTTTGGGGCGATAATTACGCTGCCTGCAAGCTGCCTACCTATACCCTGAACGGCGAGCAGGTCCAGATGGCTTCCTTCTCCGGCTTCAAACTGATCGGCGTCAACCCCCACAGCGCTAACGTTGGTGCTGCCATGCTGCTGGCTGATTACGTTACCAACGAAGAGAACGAGACCCTCCGCTTCCAGCAGCGTGCACAGGGCCCCTCCAACACCAACGCTCTGGCAGCCGCTTCTTCTCCGGCTCTGACCGCTGTTGTTGCTCAGTCTGAGTACGCTAACCTGCAGCGCGTCGGCGGCAACTACTGGGCTTCTGCTGAAACCCTCGGCCAGATCTGTGTCAACGGCAACCCCGATGGCAAGGATCCCCAGACCCTGATTGAAGATGCTGTTGCTGGCATCACCGCACCGGTTACCCAGTAATTGTTAAAACGAAAAAAGCTGCATTGATACACTAAAACAACGGCCCACAAACGGCCCGGAAAGGTTGCCGGGCACGTGTGGGCCGCTTGGCGTAACCGCGTTGGAAAGGAGAGATTCCTGTGGCAAAATCCGCTGCTGCGGCCCTGCACACGGAACCAAAGGAACCCAATTTTTTGCAGAAATTTGGTCATGACTTTGTGCACGGCGATATCTTTACCAAACTATCCTTCTTTGTATGGGGTCTGGGCTACATTGGCCACGGCCAGCTGATGAAGGCGCTTCTGGTCACATTTGTACAGGGCTTTGCGCTGTATTTCCTGGCATTCTTTGGCGTACCCAACCTGGCAAAGTTCGGCACCCTTGGCACCGTAAAAATGGAGATGGTGTTCGATGTTGCCACGATGAAAAACGTTGTAAACGATTACGATAATTCGTTTGAGATCCTGCTGATGAGCATGATCGCCTTTATCGTGATCGCGGCCCTGATTGCAGCGGCCATGATGGTGGTATCTTCCAACTATCAGCTGCAGAAGATCCGTGAAGCTGGCAAAAAGACCAACAACTTTGTGCAGGACATCAACGTTTACCTGAACGAAAAGTTCTATGTGACCCTGCTCACCCTGCCGGTTCTGGGCGTTGTGGTGTTCACCATTGTGCCGCTGTTCATCCTGATCGCCGTTGCGTTCACCAACTATGACCAGCAGCACATGCCGCCCAATGAACTGTTTACCTGGGTTGGGCTGAACAACTTCTTTACCCTGTTTGGCGGCGGCGGAATGACCTCCACGTTTAGTTATTCCTTTGCCAAGGTTTTAACCTGGACGTTGGTTTGGGCATTCTTTGCCACCTTTACCAACTTCTTTGGCGGCATTTTGATGGCAATGTTCATCAACGACAAAAAGACCAAGTTCCCCAAGTTCTGGCGTACCCTGTTCATGGTGACCATTGCGGTGCCGCAGTTCGTTACGCTGCTGCTGGTGCGCAACTTCTTCTCCAACAACGGTATTTTCAATACCATGATGGCCAATGCAGGCGTTACCGACTTCCTGCATAACATCGGCCTGCTGGATAAGGGCCTTTCTTACATTCCGTTCCTGACCCAGCCGGGCTGGGCCATGTTCACCATCATCATGATCAATATCTGGATCGGCGTGCCGTACCAGATGCTGATTGCTACCGGCGTGCTGATGAACATTCCCGCTGACATGATCGAGGCCGCCCGCATTGACGGCGCCAACCCGGTGCAGATGTTCTTCCGCATCAAGCTGCCCTACCTGCTCAGCGTGCAGGGTCCCTCTCTGGTAACGGATTTCGTCAAGAACGTCAACAACTTCAACGTCATTTACCTGCTCACGCAGGGTGTGTTTGTAACCCAGAATCAGGCCCTTGCACAGTCCAACGCAAAGGAAATTGACCTGCTGGTTACCTGGCTGTTCCGCTTGACGCAGGATTACTACAACTACAAGATGGCTGCCGTGCTGGGCATTATGGTGTTCATTGTGTGCGCCGTGTTTACGGTTGTATGCTTCCACTTTATCAATAAGAAGGAGGCGACGTTCTCTTGAGTACCACTGCTGTACCCTCTGCCGCTGCGCAAAAGCAGCTCAAGCAGGGCAAAGTGAAAAAAGGCATCTTCTCCGTCATCCGCCATCTGGTGCTGGCGCTGCTGGCTTTTATCTGGCTGGTACCCATCGCCTGGCTGCTGCTGACCTCGTTCTCCACCGATAAGGGCATCAACTTTACCCGCTTTGTGCCGGAAAGCTTTACCATGTGGAACTACGTCAGCATTATGACACAGCCGGACTCTGTTGCACAGTTCCCGCGCTGGTTCATGAACACCCTGGTTGTGGCATGCTTTAACTGTGTGATCTCCACCTGCTTTGTGTTGATGGTGGCTTACGCCATAAGCTGCTGCCGCTTCAAGGGCCGCAAGCTGCTGCAGAACTTGTCCGTTACCGTCAACCTGTTCCCCGGCGTTCTGGCCATGATCGCTGTGTACTTTGTTTTGAAGTACATGAACCTGACCAACTCTTACGCCGGTCTGATCATGGTATACGCGGGCTCTTCCGGCCTGGGCTACCTGATCTGTAAGGGCTTTTTTGATACGGTGCCTGTGGCACTGCGTGAGGCCGCCAAGCTGGACGGCGCTTCGGAAGCGCGCATCTTCTTCCAGATCGTCATCCCGATGTCCCGCCCGATCCTGGTGTATACCATTATCAGCTCCTTCCTGACGCCGTGGACCGACTTTGTTGTGGCAAAGATGATCCTGAACTCCGGCGTTTCGTCGGACTGGACGGTGGCAATCGGCCTGTACAACATGCTGCAAAAGGCTTTGGTCAACAGCTACTTCTCCCGTTTCTGCGCAGGCGGTGTTTTGGTGGCTATCCCCATCTCCATCCTGTTTGTCATCATGCAGAAGTTCTATGTTGAGGGCATTACCTCCGGTGCAGCAAAGGGCTAAACCTTTGCATCAACGGCACATGGCACAATAGCTGCAGAATCTACTATAATTAGGAATTGGAAATCAGGAATGAGGAATTTCGGTACAGACCGCCAGTTCCGTCTTTCGGGTTTCCGATTCCTAATTTTTGTTTTATGCTTTACAGTGTAGAGGAAAGGGAATCCACTATGAACTTTATCTCCAAAGCCCCTGTGATGCTGTGCGGCGGCGATTATAACCCGGATCAATGGCTGGACCGCCCGGATATTCTTGAAGCGGACATCCGCATGATGAAAAAGGCCGGAATGAACAGCGTTACGCTGGGTGTGTTTGCCTGGGCAGCATATGAGCCGCGCGAGGGGGAATATAACTTTACTTGGCTGCGCGAGATCATGGATCGACTGTATGACCAGGGCATTTATACCGAGCTGGCAACGCCCACTGGTGCAAAGCCCAACTGGCTGGCACGCAAATACCCCGAAGTGCTGCGCGTGCAGTCCAACGGTGTGCGGGACCACCAGGGCATGCGCCACAACCACTGCCTGACCAGCCCCATCTACCGCCAGAAGGTAGAGGAGCTGCTGAACCACCTGATCGACGCTGTGGGCGACCACCCCGGTCTGATCTTGTGGCACATTTCCAATGAGCTGGGCGGCGAATGCTACTGCCCGCTGTGCCAAGAGCGCTTCCGCGGCTGGCTGAAAGAAAAGTATCATACCATTGATGCCCTGAACCATGCCTGGTGGACTAGCTTCTGGAGCCACCACTACGACAGCTTTGACGAGGTGGAGCCGCCGTTTGATAACGGGGAGCAGAGCCTGAACGGCCTGAAGCTGGACTGGCGGCGCTTTACCACCTGGAACATGATGGACTATGTACACAGCGAAACGGCGATCCTGCGCAAGCGGACCCCCAATGTGCCCATTACCACGAACCTGATGGAGTACTTCCCCGGATTGGACTACCACAAGCTGCAAAGAGAGCTGGATTTTGTCTGCTGGGACAGTTACCCCCATTGGGGGCGCCCCGACCGCAGCACCACCGTGACGGCGGGCATGACGGCGTTTGATCATGCGCTGATCCGCGGCTGCAAGCCGGACAAGCCGTTCCTGCTGATGGAAAGCACCCCCAGCCTGGTGAACTGGCACGAGTATAATAAGCTCAAGCGCCCCGGCGTGAACCGGATGAGCGCTATCCAGACAGTGGCCTGTGGTGCGGACGGCGTGCAGTACTTCCAGTGGCGCAAGGGCCGCGGCGGCTCTGAGCAGTTCCACGGCGCGGTTGTGGACCACGATGGCCGCGATGATACCCGCGTGTTCAACGAAGTGACCGCCACCAACGAAGCCCTGGCCGCCCTGACCCCGGTGTGCGGCAGCCTGCCCAAAGCGGACGCGGCCATGATCTTTGACTGGGACAACCGCTGGGCGCTGGATGACGCCTGGGGCATGCAGATCAAGCAGAAAAATCTGCGCGAAACCTGCTGCCAGCTGTACGCCCAGCTGAACCACTGCGGTGTGGAAACCGACGTTGTGGGCGTGGATGCAGACCTGAACCGCTATAAGCTGGTGGTGCTGCCCATGCTGTTTATGACCAAGCCTGGTTTTGCACAAAAGATCCGCGAATATGTGGAAAACGGCGGCGCTTTCTGCATGATCGGCGGCTATCTCTCCTTCCAGGGCATCCAGG
>OJOP01001380.1_pt1 | contig 11158 bp, 8 predicted proteins | sample 1598161 | NCBI WGS metagenome assembly OJOP01 (sample SAMN01915206, study PRJEB22387) | human gut metagenome | isolation source: stool | host: Homo sapiens | place: USA | reverse complement strand
CGCCTCGGCGAAAACAACGGACTGCGCGCTCTCGAACACCTCGTCCGTAACCTCCATCGAGTCGCGCCCGAACTTTTCGCCCATCTCTTTGCCTATTGTTGTTTTCATGTCGTGATAAGAGGGCAGGCAGTGCATGAACACGGCGTTCGGCGATGCCTTTGCCATGAGCGCGGAGTTCACCTGGTAGGGGGCGAGGTCGTTTATGCGCTCCTCCCAGACCTCTGCGGGCTCGCCCATGGATACCCAGACGTCGGTGTATATCACATCGGCGTTTTTTACCGCCTCGTCGGGGCTTTCGCAGAACCTGAGCTCGGCCCCCGTTCCGGCGGCTATTTCCTTGCAGACGTTGACGAGCGATCTGTCGGGGAAATATTTTTGCGGCGCGCAGGCGGTGAAGTTCATGCCCGTCTTGGCGCAGCCGACTGCAAGTGAGTTGCCCATGTTGTATCTGGCGTCGCCCATGTAGACGAAGTTGATGCCTTTGAGGTGCCCGAACTGCTCTTTTATCGTCAGAAAATCCGCGAGGATCTGCGTCGGGTGGAACTCGTTTGTCAGACCGTTCCAGACGGGGACGGTCGCATACTGCGCGAGCTCCTCGACTATCGCCTGCCCGAAGCCGCGGTATTCGATGCCGTCATATATGCCCGAGAGCACGCGTGCAGTGTCGGCGATGCTCTCTTTTTTGCCTATCTGCGAGCCCGAGGGGTCGAGATAGGTCGTGCCCATGCCGAGGTCGCGCGCAGCGACTTCAAAGCTGCACCTTGTCCTTGTGCTCGTCTTTTCAAATATCAGCGCGACATTTTTTCCGTCGCAGAGCTTGTGCGGTATACCCGATTTCTTCTTCGCCTTTAAATTCGCGGCGAAGTCGATGAGATATTCTATCTCCTCCGGAGTGAAATCCAAAAGCTTCAAAAAATCTCTGTTTTTGAATGTCATATTCAAGCCTCCTTGTCTGCGCAGACTTCTTTTATAATGCCGATTGCCTGCTCGAGCTGCTCTGTCGGGATATTGAGCGCGGGGAGCAGTCTCACCTTGTTCTTGGCCTTGATAACGAGAACGCCCTTTTCCATGCAGGCGTCTATGACCTCTGCCGCATCTCTCTCGGTCTCTATGCCTATCATCAGCCCGAGCCCCGTGACATCTTTTATGCCCGGAGCACCCCTGAGCGATGAAAAAATATATTCCGACCTCTCACGCACTCCCTTGAGAAGGCTTTCGTCGAGCCGTTCGAGAATATTTATCGCCCCGGCGCAGCAGACGGGATTCCCGCCGAAGGTCGAGCCGTGGGAGCCCGGAGTCAAAACATCCTTTGTCTTTTCGCCGAACAGCGTAGCGCCGAGCGGCAGACCGCCCGCAAGCCCCTTGGCGGTTGATACGATGTCGGGGAAGATTCCGTAGTTCATATAACCGTAGAGCTTGCCGCTTCTGCCGTTGCCTGTCTGAACCTCGTCGCAGATAAGCAGAATGTCGCGATCGCGGCATATCCTTTCGAGCGACTGGAGATAGTCCTTGTCAAGCGGTACCACTCCGCCCTCGCCCTGCACGACCTCGAGCATGACTGCGGCGCAGCGGCGCTCGAAGAGAACCTTTTCGATTTTTTCCGTGTCGTTCGGCTCAACATATATGAACCCCTCCGTCAGCGGCAGAAAGTCTTTGTGAAAAGCATCCTGCCCCGTTGCGGCGAGCGTGGTTATCGTCCTGCCGTGAAAGCTGTTTTTGAGGGTGACAATATTATAACAGTCCGCTCCGTGCTTCTCTGCGGCGTATTTTCTCGCCGCCTTTATCGCGCATTCGTTGGCCTCGGCGCCGGAGTTCGAGAAGAAAACCTTGCTCATTCCCGTACGCTCGCAGAGCATTTTCGCAAGCTTCACGCATGGTTCGGTGTAGTATAGATTCGACATATGCTGAAGCTTACCCGCCTGCTCGGTTACGGCCTTTATCCACTCGTCGTCGGCTGCGCCGAAGGTGTTTACCGCTATGCCGGAGGAGAGGTCTATGTATATTTTTCCCGCATTGTCCCAGACTACGGAGCCCTTGCCGCCTTCAACCGTCAAAGGAAACCTCGCATAAGTCCCGGCGATATATTCTTTGTCCTGCTTTTGTACCGTATCCATAATATTCTCCTTTTCAGGCCGTGAACATCGTGCCCATGCCCTCGTCAGTCAGCATCTCGATGAGTATCGAGTGCGGTATCCTGCCGTCGATAATAAAGACCCTGTGCACGCCCCATTTTATCGCGTCAATGCAGCATTCGGCCTTCGGGATCATGCCGCCGCCGATAACTCCGCTGTCTATGAGCGTGGGAACTTCGTCCGCCCTTATGACCGAAATGAGCGTGTTCGGGTCGTCTCTGTCTTGGAGGATTCCGCTGATATCCGTCATGGATATCAGACTCTCCGCGTTGAGCGCGCCCGCTATCTTCGCTGCGGCGGTGTCCGCGTTTATGTTATATATATTGCCCTCGCCGTCGCAGCCGACGGTCGAAACTATCGGGATATAGCCCTTGTCTATAATATCGAGTATCGGCTGAATGTTTACGTTTGTTATCTCGCCGACGAAGCCGAGCTTCTCGTCTTTCATCCTGGCCTCTATCATATGTCCGTCTATACCGGAGAGCCCGATAGCCTTGCCGCCCTTGTTTTCGACGAGGTTCACCAGGCTCTTGTTGACCTTGCCTGCGAGCACCATCTGAACGACGTCGGCGGTCTCTTTATCTGTGACGCGCAGCCCGTCGACGAACTCGCTTTTTTTGCCGATTTTTTGAAGAGTATCCGTTATCTCGGGGCCGCCGCCGTGAATCAAAACGACCTTTACGCCGATGAGCCAGAGCAGAACGATGTCGCGCATTACCGAATCCTTCAGCTTGTCGCTCGTCATTGCGTTGCCGCCGTATTTGACAACGACTATCTTATCGGCGTATTCCTGTATGTAAGGCAGCGCGTGGACGAGCACTCTTGCGCGCTCCGCATTTGAAATATTCATCTTTTTTCCTCCGTTTCGCGTGTCAGGTGCGGTAGTCGCCGTTTATCTTCACATAGTCGTAGGTGAGGTCACAGCCCCACGCGGTCGAAGAAGCGCCGCCGCTTTTTAAATCGATAAGAATATCTATCTCGTTTTCCGATAGTATCTCCTTTGCCTTTTCCTCCGAAAAATCGACTCCCGCGCCGTTTTCGCAGACGGAAATCGAGCCCTTGGCGGACTTGAAAACGACGTCAATTTTGTTTACGTCAACATCGGCGCCGCTGTAGCCTATCGCGCAGAGGACTCGTCCCCAGTTGGCGTCCGCGCCGAACATGGCGGCCTTGGTCAGTGACGAGCAGACAACGCTCTTGGCAACGGTCTTGGCGATGCCCTCATTTTGAGCGCCGCTTACCTTGCATTCGAGCAGCTTTGTGGCGCCCTCGCCGTCGGCGGCAATGCTGCGGCAGAGGTTGACGTTTACCGTGTTTAACGCCTTCATAAATTCGCCGAAGTCCTCGCCCTCGCTGTCTATCTCCGTGTTCCCGGCAAGCCCGTTTGCGAGCACGGCTACCATATCGTTAGTCGAGGTGTCGCCGTCAATGCTTATCATGTTGAAGGTCTCCGCGATGTCGCAGGAGAGGGCTTTTTTCAGCATCTCGCCGCTTATCGCGCAGTCGGTAGTTATGAAAACGAGCATAGTTGCCATGTTGGGATGAATCATGCCCGAGCCCTTTGCTATGCCGCCGATTTTGCATTCGACTCCGCCTATTTCGAAGCTCACGGCTATCTCTTTCTTTACTGTGTCGGTAGTCATTATCGCCTCCGCCGCCGCCTCGGAGCAGTCGCCGAGCCCTGCTTTGAGCGCGGGAATGCCGGAGGCTATGGGGTCGATGCTCAGCGGCTGACCGATAACGCCGGTAGAAGCGACTATAACGTCGGATGCTTTTATCCCGAGAGCGCACGCCGCAAGCTCGCTTGTGCGCTCGGCTATCTCTATGCCGTTTGCGTTGCAGGTGTTTGCGTTTCCGCTGTTGCAGATAATCGCCTGAGCCTTGCCGTTTTCAAGATGATTTTTTGTCACCGTCAGCGGCGCGCCCTTGACGAGATTTGTGGTGTATACGGCTGCCGCGTCGGCGATTTTTTCGCTGTATATGAGGGCGAGATCGCGCTTCGTCCTGTTTTTGCGTATTCCGCAGTGAACGCCGGAAGCCTTGAAGCCCTTTGCGGCGCAGACGCCGCCCGAGATGATTTTCATTTTTGCTTACCTCCCTATATATCAAGCCCGAAGGCCTTGTCCTTGCCCATGACGAGATTCAGGTTTTCGAGTGCGGCGCCCGATGCGCCCTTACCGAGATTGTCGTATACGGCGGTCAGAAGTATGCGTTCGCCGTTGCCGTAGACGGATATTTTCATGCCGTCCGTGCCCGACAGCGCACCCGCGCACAGAAAGCCGCCGTCATCCGATTTTTCGCTGAAGGTCACTACGGGGCCTCGGTATTTTTCTTTGTAAATGTCGGCGATTTCGTCGAAGGAACAGCCGAGCTGCTCTCCGAACAGCGGAACGGTTACCTGCATTCCGCTGTAAAAATCATCGACTACGGGGCAGAATATCGGAAATTTTTCAATGCCGGTAATGCCAGCCATCTCCTTTAGGTGCTTGTGCTGTTGAGAAAGCCCGTATTGCCTCGGGGCGGACAGCAGGGGCGATTTGTCCGCGCTCTCGTATTCTGCTATCATTTTCTTGCCTCCGCCGCTGTAGCCCGTGAGGGAAAAGCAGCTGAGCAGCGCGTCTTTTTTTAGCACGCCCGCTTCGACGAGGGGATAGACCAGCGCTATAAAGCCGCCGGCGTGGCAGCCGGGGACGGCTATTCGCTTTGAATTTTTTATCTTTTCTTCAAATTCTGCGGAGAGCTCCGGGAAGCCGTAAGCCCAGCCCTCGACGGTGCGGTGTGCGGTTGAGGTATCGATAATTACGGTGTCGGGGTTTTCGACCAGCCCGACCGCCTCGACGGCCGCGGAGTCGGGCAGACAGAGAAAGGCTGCGTCCGCGCCGTTCAGAGCCCGTTTGCGGCTCTCGGGATCTTTTCTCTCTTTCTCGCCGAGCGTCAGCAGCTCGACGTCGCTCCTCTTCATGAGCCTGTCCTTTATTCTCAGCCCGGTTGTGCCGGCGCTGCCGTCTATAAATATTTTCATGGCATCTCCCGATTTAATGCGTTTTCGGCGAACAGTGGATTTATAAAAATCCCCAAATATTCGCCGATACTGCAAATTTATTCAACTATTTGTTTAATAATATACTACTTGATGTATAAATATGCAAGTGTTTTGGACGAATTAATTCATTTTTGTCAATCTGTACCATACCTTCGCACGAGAGAAAACAGCTTTGTAAAAATTGACAAGAGAAGAGCGCGGCGCGGGCATAAAATAATATAAAAACCCGCACACGGGCGCAAATAAAAGCAGGATATCTCCGTTTTAGAGATATCCTGCTTTGCTGTATTTTTATTTTATTTCTCGAGGAATCTTGAGAGGAACTCCTGCGTTTTGGGATTCTGCGGATTCTCGAATATATCCTTCGGGCTGCCCTCCTCGCAGATGAGTCCGTCCGCCATGAACACGACATTCGTTGAAACGTCGCGGGCAAACGCCATCTCGTGGGTTACGACGATCATCGTCAGACCCTCGTTTGCAAGGTTGCGCATGACCTCGAGCACCTCGCCGACCATCTGCGGGTCGAGCGCGCTCGTCGGCTCATCGAAGAGCAGAACCTCGGGCTCCATCGCAAGCGCGCGGGCTATTGCGACGCGCTGCTTCTGACCGCCGGAGAGCTGGGAGGGCTTGGCGTTGATGTAAGGCGCCATGCCGACCTTCTCAAGATAGTGCAGTGCGGACGCCTTGGCCTCAGCCTTGGACTTCTTGAGCACCTTCGTCTGACCTATCATGCAGTTTTTGAGCGCGGACATATTGTTGAAAAGGTTGAACGACTGGAACACCATGCCGACGTGCGAACGGTATGCGCTCGCGCCGCCCTTTATATGGTCTATATTCTTGCCGTGATAGAGTATCTCGCCGGAGGAGGGAGTCTCAAGCAGGTTTATGCAGCGGAGCAATGTCGATTTGCCCGAGCCGGATGCGCCGATTATGCTCGTGACGTCGCCGGGGTTGACCGAGAAGTCAATGTCACGCAGGACTTCGTGGCTGCCGAAGGTTTTGGAAAGATGATTTATCTGTAAAATAGGCTCTGACATTATCTTTCCTCCTTCTTCTTGGTCTTTTTGACAAATGTGTACATTCCGCTGGTGTGGGCGAGAGAGTCGGTGGTCGAGAGATCGAAGTTCTCCGGACCGTCAAGCTTCTTCTCCCAAAGTCTGAGAATGAGCGAGCATATAACCGTCATTATCAGATAGATGGTCAGCGTTATAACTGCCGACGGGAAGTAGACGTATTTTGCGCCGACAATGGCCTTGTGAGCCGCGAAGAGCTCGGCGTAGCCTATAACGAACATGACGGAAGTATCCTTGATGTTGATTATAAGGTTGTTGCCTATCTGCGGGATAATGTTGCGTATGGTCTGCGGAAGAATGACATAGAGCATGGTCTTGAAGTGGTTCATGCCTATGGACTTCGCGCCCTCCGTCTGACCGATATCTATCGACATTATGCCGCCGCGGACGGTTTCGGCCATGTAAGCTCCGGTGTTGATGGAGACAACGAGATATGCCGCGAAGGTCACCTCAAGGTTTATCGCACCGTTCGAGAAGTAGGGCAGGGCATAGTAGATGAATATCGCCTGGATTATCATCGGGGTGCCTCTGAAAACTTCGACGTAGATGCGCACGATAGCCTTGACTATTCCGAGAATGACGCGCTTTACGATATTGTCTTTTTTGCCGCACGGAATAGTCTGGATTATTCCGCAGATAAGGCCGATAAGGCAGCCTATGATTGTCGCTATAACAGCGAGCTCGATAGTCTTTAGAGCGCCGGTCAAATACTGCGTTGAGCTTTCGCTCCAGCACCGAACTATATCGCTCCAAAGCTGGGCAAGCTTGTTCATATCTTGTTATCTCCGTTCTGATTATTGTTGATTACTTTGAAAGGGGCTGAATCTTTGCCGCCTCGTCCATTATTCTGTTGAAATCGTCCTCGGTCATGCCTGCAAGGGCGGAGTTAATCTTATCCTTGAGCTCGGTGTTACCCTTTCTGACGGAAATACCGATGTTGATGTCGCCCTGGTCAACCTTGAAAGCATCGTCGGGGAGGTTGAGTATCTTCAGGTCGCTGTAAGCGATGAGAGCGCCCTGAGCGGTGGGCATATCGGTGCAGATGAAGTCGACGGCGCCGGTCTCAAGAGCCATGAGCATGGCGGGAGCGGTCTCCTGCGCGGTCTGAAGAAGAGCACCCTTTACCTGCGAAAGGCAGGTGTCATACCAAATGGTTCCGAGCTGCGAGGTGCACTTTGCGCCTGCAAGGTCGGCAAGGGAGGTTGCGTTAGCGTACTTGCTGTTCTGCTTTGTCATGCAAACGATGGTTGCATAGAGGTAGGGGCCTGCGAAATCGACCTGCTGCATACGATCCGCGGTCATCGACTGACCTGCGATAACGGCGTCAACCTTGCCGGTCTGAACTGCGGGGACAAGCGAATCCCAGTCGAGGCGTACAACCTCAAGCTTCCAGCCGTTTGCTTCACAAATCTTCTTTGCCATCATTATATCGTAGCCGTTGGCGTAATCGCTGGAGTCCTTTATCGGAACAGCGCCGTTGGAGTCATCGCTCTGAGTCCAGTTGTAGGGAGCGTATGCACACTCCATGGCGACGGTCAGAACGCCGTCTTCAACGCCGGTCTTGGCGCTGCCGGGTTTAGTGCTGCACCCTGCAAATAATACTGCGCACATGGCGATAGCCAGAATGGCGGCCACAATTCTCTTCGTTCTGTTCATTGTTTACCATCTCCTGAATAAAATTAAATAAGCCTGCGACCCGAAGAGGTATCACAGGCTTTGTATATGCTGCTATACTTGCAGAAAAACCGATGATAGCGCTCCACATAAGTCATGTGACAGTCCGTCGCCTGTTCGGCGAGAGCCCAGCGTTACAGCGGCGGCAACCGCGGTATCACTTCGGCGAACTTGCCTTTCTCCAGCTGCCGCTTGCCGGCGTTGCTGCTGGATACTCTTCTCGTTCGCATCCTCTATCAAGTGCTGTCTTAAATTGTCTGTATTATAGCATTGCATTTTCGACGTGTCAACAGTTTAACGGGCGTTTTCGGTAAAAACGTCGGATTTAACAGCCTTTTGCGCCGTAACTTTTCATTTATTGGTGATTGTGCAAATAAATTTGCCTAAATTCAAAGGCAGGGAACGGTTTTCACCGCGCCCTGCCGTAAAGAATCAGGCTTATTTTTTCAGGTCGGAGTAGGTCTCCTTCTGCACAACATCGTGTGCGCCGCCCTCAACTATGCTCGTTGCGGAGACAAGGGTCAGCTTCGCTTTCTGCTGCAGCTCGGGGATATTGAGCGCGCCGCAGTTGCACATGGTGGACTTTACCTTGCTCAGCGAGAGCGTGACATTGTCCTTGAGCGTGCCGGCGTAGGGAACATAGGAGTCAACGCCCTCCTCGAACGACAGCTTTTTGTCGCCGCCGAGGTCGTAGCGCTGCCAGTTCCTTGCGCGGTTGGAGCCCTCGCCCCAGTACTCTTTATAATAAGTGCCCTTTATGGAGATCTTGTTTGTCGGGCTCTCGTCAAAGCGCGCGAAGTAGCGGCCGAGCATAAGGAAGTCGGCGCCCATCGCAAGCGCGAGGGTCATGTGATGGTCGTAGACTATGCCGCCGTCGGAGCAGACGGGGATATATACGCCCGTTCTCTCGAAATATTCATCTCTCGCCTTGCAGACGTCTATAAGCGCGGAGGCCTGGCCTCTGCCGATGCCCTTTGTCTCGCGGGTAATGCATATGGAGCCGCCGCCGATGCCGACCTTTATGAAGTCTGCGCCCGCCTCGGCGAGGAAGAGGAAGCCCTCTCGGTCAACGACGTTGCCCGCGCCGATTTTGACGCTGTCGCCGTAGTGCTCTCTGACCCATGCGAGGGTGCGCGACTGCCACTCCGAGAAGCCCTCGGAGGAGTCGATGCAGAGAACGTCCGCGCCGGCCTCGACAAGAGCGGGAACACGCTCTGCGTAATCTCTTGTATTGATGCCCGCGCCGACGACATAGCGCTTGTCCGCGTCGAGAAGCTCGTTGGGGTTGTCCTTATGGGCATCGTAGTCTTTGCGGAAAACAAAATATCTGAGATTGCCCTCGGAATCGACTATGGGCAGGGAGTTGAGCTTGTTGTCCCAGATTATGTCGTTTGCTTCCTTGAGGGTGGTGCTGTCGGGGGCGGTGACGAGCTTTTCACGGGGAGTCATGAAGGACGAGACCTTCTCGTCGCCGGTCATGCGGCTGACGCGGTAGTCTCTGCTCGTGACTATGCCGACAAGCCTGCCGTTTGCCGAGCCGTCCTCGGTCACGGCGATAGTGGAGTGGCCGTTTCTCTCCTTGAGCGCGATAACGTCGTTGAGAGTGGCGTCGGGAGTGATGTTCGAGTCGCTGACGACGAAGCCGGCCTTGAAATTCTTTGCCCTTGCGACCATGGCCGCCTCATCCTCTATGCTCTGCGAGCCGAAGATGAACGACACGCCGCCCTCCTTTGCGAGCGCCACGGCGAGCTTCTCGCCGGAGACGGACTGCATAATGGCGGAAGTCAGCGGAATGTTGAGCGAAATCGCAGGCTCCTCACCCTTTTTGTACTTGACAAGGGGCGTCTTGAGCGACACATTCGCGGGCACGCACTCGCTCGACGAATAGCCGGGGACGAGCAGATACTCATTAAAGGTATGCGATACTTCGTTGAAATAATAAGCCATTTTATTACCTCCGATATTTATAGAAACTCCGCTCGGCAGAGCTTTTTCTCCGAGCGGAATTATTATCTCAGAACAGACCTGTTATTCTGCCGCTCTCGTCAACATCGATTTTTTCTGCGGCGGGAAACTTCGGAAGTCCGGGCATGGTCAGAATATCGCCGGTCAAAACGACGACGAAGCCTGCGCCTGCGGAAATTTTGACGTTCTTCACGGTTACGGTGAAGTGCTCGGGCGCGCCGAGCTTTGTCGGGTCATCCGAAAAGCTGTACTGGGTTTTTGCTATGCACACGGGGCATTTGCCAAAGCCGAGAGCTTCAAGCCTTGCTATCTGTCTCTTGGCTTCGGGCATGACGTTTATTCCGTCGCCCCCGTAGACTTTTTTGACAACGGCTTCGATTTTTTCTTCAATCGAAAGGCCGTCCTCGTAGGCGAAGGTGAAATCGCCCTTTTCCTCTTCGCACAGGCGGACGACCTCGCGCGCGAGCGCCTGACCGCCCTTGCCGCCCTCCGACCACTCGGTCGAGAGCACGGAGTTGACCCCGAGCTCGCGGCATTTTGCGATGATGAAATCTATCTCGGCGTCGGTGTCGGTCGGGAAGCGGTTGACCGCAACGACGCAGGGGAGTTTATAGACATTTCTGATGTTTGAGACATGGCGCAGGAGATTGGGAATGCCCTTTTCGAGCGCGTCTATGTCCTCTTTTGCAAGCTCTTTTTTGTCGAGTCCGCCGTGCATCTTGAGCGCGCGGACCGTGGCGACGACAACTACTGCGTCGGGCGTGAGTCCCGCCATGCGGCATTTTATGTCAAAGAACTTCTCAGCGCCGAGGTCTGCGCCGAAGCCCGCCTCGGTAACGGTGTAGTCGCCCATCTTGAGCGCCATCCTTGTCGCCATGACGGAGTTGCAGCCGTGGGCGATATTCGCAAACGGGCCGCCGTGGACAAACGCGGGAGTGCCCTCAAGGGTCTGGACAAGGTTGGGCTTCAAAGCGTCCTTCAAAAGCGCGGTCATCGCGCCCGCCGCCTTGAGCTCGCCGCAGGTCACGGGCTTGTCGTCGTAGGTGTAGCCGACTATAATGCGCGAGAGGCGCTGCTTGAGGTCGGTTATCGAGTTCGAAAGGCAGAGCACTGCCATAATCTCGCTCGCAACGGTTATGTCAAAGCCGTCCTCGCGGGGCATACCGTTCATCTTGCCGCCCATGCCGTCAACTATGAAACGAAGCTGACGGTCGTTCATGTCAACGCAGCGTTTCCATGTTATTTTGCGCACGTCTATTCCGAGCTCGTTG
>OJOP01001363.1_pt1 | contig 11272 bp, 7 predicted proteins | sample 1598161 | NCBI WGS metagenome assembly OJOP01 (sample SAMN01915206, study PRJEB22387) | human gut metagenome | isolation source: stool | host: Homo sapiens | place: USA | reverse complement strand
TGAACGACGGCGACTTCGTCACCGTCATCGGCGGCAATGGGGCAGGGAAGTCAACCATGCTGAACGCCATCGCAGGATCTTTCCAGATTGACAGCGGCAAGATCGTCATTGATGGCACGGACGTCACCGGTCTGCCGGAGCATAAGCGCGCTGCCCTTTTAGGCCGTGTGTTTCAAGACCCCATGATGGGAACCGCGCCAACCATGCAGATCGAAGAAAACCTCGCCCTTGCTGCCCGGCGCGGACAGCACCGGGGGCTGAAATGGGGTATCACAAAGGCGGAGCGCGCCGAGTACCGGAAGTGCCTCCACGCGCTCGACCTCGGCCTTGAGGACCGCATGACCGCGAAGGTCGGTCTACTCTCCGGCGGCCAGCGTCAGGCGCTGACACTCCTGATGGCGGCACTGCAGCAGCCGAAGCTGCTGCTTCTCGACGAGCATACCGCCGCACTCGACCCGCGCACGGCAGCCAAGGTACTTGCCCTGTCTGACCGCATCGTGCAGGAGCACGGGCTGACCACGCTGATGATTACGCACAACATGAAAGACGCCATTGCCCATGGCAACCGCCTCATCATGATGGACGCTGGGCAGGTTGTCGTGGATGTATCCGGCGAGGAAAAGAAAAAACTGACCGTCCCGGATCTTCTCGCCATGTTCTCCCGCGCCAGCGGCAGCGACGAAGCCAGCGACAAGATGCTGCTGTCCTGAAAAACCGCCTCCGCAGCCACTCCGTGCTGCGGAGGCGGTTTTTATCCGGTTTTGCAGCAAACCATGGTTGAAGTCAGGAGAAAAGCGCAGTATACTGTAAGCAGACAGATACAAGAAAAGGAGCCTGAACCATGAAACGAGTTGGAAGATGGACATGGATGCTGCTGACGCTGCTTCTGCTGCTGTGCGGAACGGTGTTTGCAGCCAATGAAAAGACCTATATTGAGCTGGATCAGCCGGTAGAACTGACTTTTTCAGACAGCGTGAGCCGTTATGAGCTCTATCTGGACGTACCGGTCGCTGGAACGCGTCTCCTGCTCGATTCGCAGAGCTTCGATTGGAATAGCAATTCCACTGGTTTTTATATCGGTGGCAGCAACTCTGCATATGTAGCGGGAAAGCGAATTTTCAGCGTAAACGAGGCCGGTGAGCAACTGGTTCTCGTATCCTATTATAATTTGAAGCAGGGAGAAACACAGAACGTTCAGTTTACGCTGCGTGAATATAAAAACGACGCGCAGGAACCAAACGATGTCACGCCGACCGAACTGCACGACGGAGATGCCATCAGCTTCACGCTGGACGGCGGCGATCGGGATCAATTTGCATTTACGACAACAAAGCCCGGACAGGATATCGCACTGACCATCGGCGGCTTTTCCTATGCCAGCCGAGGCAGATTTGACATCCAGTGGCAGAATAATAACAGCCTCATTGTGGAAAAAAACGGCGTATATTATCTGCACACCGGGCAGCCGGGCCGCTACATATTTACGCTGAATGGGCGGAACAACGATTCACTGAGTATTAAGAGAACAATGTCCGTGCAGTTGCTGGACGGAGATAGCCATGAGTTGAACGATACGGTGCAGACGGCGACATCGCTGCCGATCGGCACGGATGAGACGTTCAGCCTCGGCGGTCTCGGCGATGAGGACTGGTTCTGCTTTGAAGCTGCTCCGGAGGACGGACAGGCGAAGCTCTATACGCTGCGCCTGCTGGATTTTGATTTTGAGAACCCGGAGAACGTCTGCTATGAGATCTACGCGCCGGATGGAACTGTCGTTGCCTCCAAAACCGAGGTAAGTTCCCGGCATACGCGCGTCTTTTCGTGCAGCCAGCAAGGACAGTATGCCGTCAGGCTATACCCGAAGTATCAATATAATGCTTCAGTCCAGCGTGCAGCACTCCGTATCCGCGTAGAGGAAGGCGGCGCCGACCCCTATGAAAGCAACGATACCTGGCTCGACGCGGCCTATATCGAGCCGGGCCAGCTGATCTCCCATGTTTTAAGCAGTGGCGATGCGGATTGGTTCTGCTTTACTGTCCCGGAGGACCACATGACGCTGCATGTCAGCTCTGACTGCAAGGGGCGGGCGATGGTCTATACCGGGCAGGCGCTTGCCGAAGCGGGCGAGGGCGACAATGGAATTTGGGAAGAGAATTATCCAAAGTCTGCCGCCAATCTGTATTGGAAACTTGACGAAAAAGGACTTTATTACATTAAATTGTATGGCGGTTCCAGCGAGAAGATCCGCTCGACGACGATTTCGCTGATTCCGCCGGAAGCGATCGAGGACAATGACACGTGGTATCGCGCTACGCCGCTCTATGAGGAGGTCACGCAGGCGTTTGACATCTCTGCATCGAATGACACCGACTGGTTCTGCTTTACTGTCCCGGAGGACAGCCAGAAGGTTTTGCTGCTGAACGTAGCGAAGACGGATACCGGGGACACATATGAGCATGTCAACTTCAGCCTCTATCGGAAAGCATATTTTGAAAATCAGGATGATGGCAGCGTCGAAGGATTCAGTATGTACAGTGGAAAGCAGCCGGGTTTGCAGAAATATTTCTGGAATCTGGAACCGGGCACTTATTATCTATCGGCTTATTATGATTCGTCGTACGTTTCACGCGTACAAAAACTGAGTATTTGCTATAAGCTGGTGCCCCAGCTGAATAACGACACAATTGCAGCTGCTGCACCGCTGACAGAAAAGGTATGGCAGGACGTATGGCAGACGGGCTATTTCTCCATCGGTGAGCATAAGGCCGGAGAAATCGTCCAGATCCAGCGCGACGAGGGCGGAAGCAAACCGAATGATAGTATTTATGTTTATGACGCTGATGCACAAATAATTACATCTTCGCGTCGTGCTAATTTCAGCTTCCGGGTTCCCGCAGATGGCGTTTACTATCTCTATGTGCCTGCGTCTGTAAAATATTCTGAAAATGAATCCGTGCGCACGACACGTGTCCGGTACTATACCCATAACGATGAAATCGGAGCAGTGGAAAGCGTAACCATGCGCCCGAATGAATCCGCGTTCCTTGATCTGTGGTTCAGCGCGGATACAAAATTGTCAGTCAAATCCGAAGTCGAAAATCTGACCTATGATCTGGAAACCGGGTATCTGACTACGCCCGACACCCCGGAGGGGAACGCAGACCTTGTCTTTTCCAACGGATACCCGGAAGGCGATGAAAGATGGATCGAAGCGGTTATGCACGTTATCTGGTCGGAAAAGATGCTGTCAGACGTTTCAATTTCCAATGCGCCGCAGTCTCTTTCCGTCGGCAGCTCTGCGCAGCTGGAAGCAGCTGTGACCCCGGATGATTACATCGGCCATATTTGCTGGGAAAGCTCCGACACCTCTGTTCTCCGCGTGCTCTCCAACGGCAAGGTCGTCGCCGTCGGGCAGGGCGAGGCGGTGATCACGGCGAGCATCGGCGAATGCACTTCGTCCGTCACCATCACCGTCACCGGCGAACAGCCCGGTGAGTCTGGCCTGACCGGCGTCTCGCTCGACCGCTACACGCTGACGCTCTACGCCGGAGAAGAGGCCGAACAGCTGACCGCGACGCTGAAACCAGAGGGCACAGAAGCGACCATCCGCTGGACGTCCAGCAACCAGACTGCCGCCACCGTCAGTCAGGACGGCAAGGTCACGCCGCTTTCTGCGGGCGTTACCGTCGTAACGGCGGCAGCGGAGGACTACCGCGCCAGCTGCATCGTGACCGTCCAGCCCGAACGCGTCCGCGTGACCGGCATCCGGTTTGACGAGCCGACGCATACGCTCATGATGGGCAGCACCGTCACGCTCCAGCCCATCATCGCCCCGGACGACGCGACCGTCAAAAACCTGACCTGGGTCAGCAGCGACGAGCAGACCGCGACCGTCTCCCGCACGGGCATCGTAACGGCCCTGTCCGTCGGCGAAACAACAATCACCGCTACAACGGTTGATGGCGGCTATTCTGCCGAGATCAAAATCATCGTTACCGCCGCCGCGCAGCTTGGTGACGTAAACGGCGACGGCTATATCGACGCTGCCGACGCGCTGCTCTGCCTGCGTGCATCCGTGGGTCTCATTACGCTCACGCCGGAGCAGGAAGCTGCTGCAGATGTCAACCATGACGGTCTGGTCGATGCAGGCGACGCGATTCTGATCCTGCGCTACGACGCAAGACTCATCCCGAACCTCAACTGACGGGGGCAGCGCTATGAAAAAAAGACTTTTCCCATTGCTTCTCGCCCTGATGCTGCTGATTACACTCTGCACGCCATTCGCGCAGGCTGCGGGCCGCGTGCTTACGGTCACTTCGGTCAGCGGCCGTGCAGGCGAAACAGTTTCCGTACAGGTCCGTCTGACCGGCAGTGTGAACAGCGGCAGATTTGAACTTGCCTACGACTCGGCAGAGATCGAACTGCTCCAATGGAGCGGCGTGGAAGGCGCAATGTGCGTCTTCAATCATGAACAGCCTGGTCTGCTGCTCATGGCATTCGTATCGACAGCTGTACTGGAGAATACAGACTTGTGTACGCTGCAATTCCGCATTTCCAAAGCGACGCCAGAAGGCGGCAGTTCCGTTTCTTTGAAAAACCTTCGCCTGTACGACGAAAACGGCGCTTCCGTTGCGGCTGCTGTAGAAAACGGAACCGTTTCCCGCAGCACCGCCCGGCTGATCCTCAGCCGTGAACAGACGGCAGAGCGGCAGTCCGTCCGCATGGCGATTAAGCTGGAAGGAACGTTATCTCCGGCAGGCGGGAATTTTACGCTGCAATATGACCCCTCCTGCTTGCAGCTGACCGCTGTTCTGAAGCTGCACCCGTCAGCAGATCTTTTGACATGGAATGAGCCGGAACTAGGAACGGTTCACGTCAGCTTCAGCGGCAAGCAGCCGATTTCCGCAGGAGAACTTTGTGCAGCCATGTTCCGAACGGTCGGTACGGCGGGAGAGACGTCTGCCGTCACGCTGACGAACGTGCGCATGTACGACACGGATGGGAAGCCGCTTGATGCGTCCGCAGAAGATGGCAGCGTCGATGTTGTACTCCCGTCTGACCGCGCACCCAAGCTGTGGGCCGTCGGCGGCGCAATCCAGGCAGACGGCTCAGCAGTTGTGTCCGTCATTCTGCAAGGGCGCGGCGTCGTCTGCGGCGGAAGCTTTACACTGACTTATGCTCAGTCCCTTTCTGCGCAGGCGGAGCCAGAGAGCAACTGCCAGATCAATGCGGAACCTGGCAGAATCCGCGCTAGCTTTGCCTCGGCAACGCCGGTCGCAGACCAAATCACGCTTTTAAAAATCACAATTCAAAACGCTGTGCCCGGCAAGATTGATCTGTTGGACGCCGTATTTCTTGATGACGACGGCAGCCGCATTGCCGTTGCGGACGTTCGGCCCACAACGCTGAGTCGAACCAGTTCCGCTGCGGCCTTCGCCGGAACGCTGCGGGCCGATACGGTCGGCGGGCAGACACAATATCTGCTGGATGTGGACGTGAGCGACATGCACGCTGGAACCCCGGAAGCAAGAACGGATTTCACCTGCCTGTTGGCTCTGTTTGACAGCGAAGGTGTGTTAGAGGGACTTTCTATTCAGAAGATCATTGCAGCGGACACTGGCGTGAATGAGTTGACTCTCGCCGCCAGTACGTCTAAAGTGCCGTCATATGCAAAGGTCTTCCTTTTGACAGACTCCTCCGCATGTCTGCCGCTCTGCGGTGCGCTGCAGGCTGCCTTTGAACGCGAATGAAAAACAAAGCAAGAACTGACCACCATTTATTCGGAGGGGTCACGGATGTCTATCTTGCACTGATGCTGAGCGTGTTTCTCCTCTGGCCGGGAACGGACGGATATACAAAGATCACGGCAGCAAAATATCGATTGTTTCTGATTTTGACAATCGGCTACTGTGCAACCAACGCATTGCTGTATCTGGAACTACTCGTAATGCGGCAGATTAGAACGGTTCCATTTCGTGAACTGTTGCGTGCCGTTAGGCCCGCAGAATGGCTGATGCTAGGCTATGTGCTGTGCAGCCTACTCTCCTCACTGCTTTCACCATGGCGCAAAGACACATGGCTCGGCCTTCTCCGACGAGAGGGATTTTTGACGCTTGCGCTGTATGGTGTAATCTTCCTGCTGCTTGGACGGCTTGCACGTCCGAAAAAATGGCTGCTTGACGTTTTTGGAGCGGCAATGAGCCTGTGCTGTCTGCTGTCGCTCTGGCAGCTGGCAGGTGGAAACCCGCTTGGTCTGTATCCGAATGGACTGAGTTATTCCGACGCTGGAACAGCCTACAGTGGGGCATATCTCGGGACGCTTGGCAACGCGGACCTGTTGGCAGCTGTGATGTGCGTAGCTGTTCCTGCGTTCTTCTATGGGGCATGGAAGCTTCGGCGCCACTGGCTGCTTGTGCCGCTGGCACTTTGTGTGACCGTCAGTATCTGGATGGATGTTTCTGCTGGACTGCTCGGCATTGCGGCGGGTCTTGTCCTGCCGCTTCCGCTGGCGTTGGGTGAAAAAAAGCGCCGCGCAGCGGCGATTACGATCGGATGCAGTCTGGCAACAGCTTTTTTTGCGATACTTTTGCTCCCAGGATTGCCCGGGATGCTCGGCGAAGCGCATGAGATCTTGCAAGGCCGTGCAGAAGACGAATTCGGCTCCGGACGAGTCTTCATCTGGAAAAACGTCTGGCAGGCAGTGAAGGAACGGCCGCTGTTTGGCGGCGGTCCAGATACGCTGTCCCATCGCATCACGGCGTATTTCGAGCGTTATGATGAGGCAACGAATATTATGCGCCGTTCCGGAATCGATACGGCACATAACGAGTATCTGAATATCCTTGCAAATCAGGGGATTTTTGCACTTCTCTGCTGGCTGGCCGCACTCGGATACTCTGCTGTTCGATTTGTTAGAACGGCAGGCGAGGAACCTGCAGTTCTCATCTGCGGCAGCGCGGTACTCGGGTATTGTATGCAGGCATTCTTCGGCATTTCCATGTGCTTGTCAACGCCGTTTTTCCTGATTGCATGGGCAATATTGGAGAATCGTGAAAGTTGCCGAAAGAAAATTGAATAGATAAAATGACCGCGCTGGGAGGCCCAGCGCGGTTTTTACATCTTAAGCGGGGGGTTATTGCACGCAGCGATAACAGACTTCGGTATCCGATGCAGCTTCGCCGCGCTTGAATTTCAGCAAATTGTCTACCGTTGTCGCCGCAATGTTATTCAGCGCCTCTCGAGTTAAAAATGCTTGATGAGACGTGACAATCACATTGGGCATCGAAATCAGCCGCACCAGCACATCGTCTTCAATAATGCTGTCCGAGCGATCCTCGTAGAACAGGTCGCTCTCCTCCTCGTAAACATCCAGGCACGCAGCGCCGATCCTACGGCTTTTAAGTCCGTCAATAAGCGCTTCTGTGTCGATCAGCGCACCTCTGGAGGTGTTGACGATCACGACGCCTGGCTTCATTCCAGCAATAGCGGCAGCGTCAATCATATGCTGTGTCTCGCTAGTCAGCGGGCAGTGGAGCGAAACCACATCCGCCTGCGCCAGCAGTTCCAGCAGCGGCACATAGGATAACCCATTATCAGGGGATGGAAATTTGTCATATGCCAGAATCCGCATACCGAAGCCCTTGCAGATCTCGGAAAACGTGCGTCCGATTTTGCCGGTTCCCACAATGCCGGCTGTCTTGCCGTGCAGATCAAATCCGGTAAGACCGGAAAGGCTGAAATTAAAATCACGGGTGCGGATATAAGCCTTATTGGTATGCCGGATGACTGTGAGCAGCAGTGCCATTGCATGCTCTGCCACAGCGTAAGGGGAGTACGCAGGGACACGGAATACCCGGATTTTCCCGAAACATGCTCGGATATCTACATTGTTGAATCCCGCACACCGCAGGGCGATCACTCTGACTCCAAACGCATGCAATTCACGAACAACGGCATCATTCAGCGTATCATTGACGAATACACATACGCCGTCAAACCCGCGTGCCAACGAAACAGTATCTTCGTTCAGCTTTGTCTCAAAATACTTCATTTCCAGCCCCGTCCCAGCTGTGTATGCGTCAAAACCCGGACGGTCATACGGCTTGGCATCGAAAAAGGCAATTTTCATACCTGCACCTCACCAGATCAAATTTTCTCTAGTTTTTGCACAGATACAAAATATATTCCAATCGAGACAATTATCTGTGGACGGGGCGGAGCGTGATATTGTCTGTTATGGCAAGCCCGCATTCCGAAAGAAGTGCTTGATACGGCGCAAACGAGTCCGGCTGAAAGAAGCAGTTTGGGTCGTGCGCATCGATACCAACCACAATCGTGCTGTCGCAGGCTTTCGCAATATGGAAGAAGCGTGCCGAAGGGTAGGTACGGTTTGTGCGCAGGCCAAGAAGGTTGAGTTCCAACGGAATGTTCCGCTCCTTTGCAGCGAGACACAATCGCTCCATCTCCTTGCGGTAGAGCGTTTCGGCGCCGGTGAAGTTGATCAAATCCGGATGTGCCAGATAGGTATACAAACCGGTGTCCAGTCCTGCAATACACTGATCCACATAAGCTTTCAATATTTTGGGATCGTCCGTCGGTTCGTAGACATAGGCGCCATCGATCTCATTGTGGATATAGTGCTGGCCGAGCAGCAGATAATCAACGGGATACTGCGTGATACGCCTGAGAAAATCGTCAAAAAAACGGGGATAAAACTCTGCCTCATAGCCAATCAGGATCTCAATGCGTCCGGCGTATTCTGCTTTCAGCGCCAGCAGTGTCTGGATATAGTTCTCCAGATCCTCTGGAAACATATGAAAATAAGAGATATAGCCATCCGGAAACCGGTATGGCGCATGCTCGGAAAAACCTAGCGTTCTGAAACCGTTTTTTATAGCAGACTCAATATATTCGCGCTCCGTTCCAATGGTGTGGTGGTTGCGGAACGTGTGCGTGTGATAATTATGAAGCATAGTACACCTCCAGTAAATTCTTAAGCCAGTATACCACGCAGCCGCGGCAAAAACAATGGCGCTGTCACAAAATCGCGCTTTTCTGTATATTCTGGATTAGAAACCGGAAGAACGGAAAGGGGAGTGGCGCCCATGGAAAAACAGCGGGTGGGCTTGGATGCGCTGCGTCCGGGGCAGCGCGGGATTCTGCGCGAAATTTTGATGCCGGATGATGCAAAGTCGCGCATGGAAGAACTGGGGCTGCTGCCTGACACAGAACTCAGCTGCCTGTATCGCGCACCACATGCGTCGCCTGTGGCATATGAGATCGGCGGCGCTGTATTTGCACTGCGGAAAACGGATGCGGCACAGATTATTGTGGAGGCGGTCAGATGAGCCGGAAGGAAACTAAGCCACATCCCATTGCACTGGCTGGAAATCCAAATGTAGGAAAGAGCAGCATTTTCAACGCGCTTACCGGACTGCATCAGCATACAGGAAACTGGCCAGGGAAGACGGTCGCAGTTGCACACGGCACATACTCTTACGCAGCGCAGACATATGACGTAACAGATCTTCCGGGGGCATACTCGCTGAAAACTGGATCAGAGGAGGAGCGCATTGCAGCGGAATATCTGTATACGCATACAGATGCCTGTGTAATTGCTGTCTGTGATGCGACGTGCCTTGCCCGAAGCCTGTCGCTTGCGCTTCAGTTGATGTTGCGGTGCAGAAAGCTGGTCATATGTGTCAATCTAATGGATGAAGCGCAGGCAAGAGGAATCCAGATTGATCTTCGTGCACTACAAATGCTGCTGGGTGTACCTGTCGTTGGTACATGCGCAAGCAATGCGGAGGATATCCGCCGTCTGCAGCAAACGATTCGCGACGTGACGGACGGCTATATTACAAGTACGACGCATCTGTCAGACCAATTTACACCTGCTGACTGTGTCCGCCATGCAAGGCAGCTTGCAGCAGAGGTTGTTCAAACAACAGGCAACGGAGGTTCACAGCGCAACATACGAATAGATCGAATCCTGACAGGAAAATATACTGGCACTGCCGTATTTCTTTTTTTGCTGGCCATTTTATTCTGGCTGACATTGGAAGGCAGCAATGTTTTTTCAATATGGTTGCAAAACGGATTTGACTGGCTGCAGCAGGTTTTAATTCGTGCCTGTTCACACTGTCCGCAGCGGCTTACAGATGCGCTGATAAATGGCATCTATGCAACGACGGCGCGCGTCACAGCTGTCATGCTGCCGCCTGCAGCAATTTTCTTTTTCCTGTTTTCCGTTCTGGAGGACGCAGGATATCTTCCACGCGCCTCATTCCTGACCGACCACAAATTTGCGCGCTGCGGCACCTCTGGCCGTCAGGCCCTGACGATGTGCATGGGGCTGGGATGTAACGCAGTCGGTGTAACAGGATGCAGAATCATGACAACACGCGAGGAAAAGCTGATTGCGGCCTGCACGAATGCGATGATTCCGTGTAATGGCCGGTTTCCGATGCTTCTGACAATGGGAACAGTCCTGCTGAGGCATGAAAACAGCGTTCTGCTGGCGTTGATCCTGCTAGCGGCAGTCTGCGTGGGCGCAAGCGGAAGTTTACTCGTTTCGGCGGCCATCGGAAAAGCGCTGCGCAGAAAAAGCAGTGCTCCGTTTGTTCTGGAACTTCCTGCGTATCGCCGTCCGCGGCTGAAAAAGATCCTAAATGACGCGATATTCGTAAAGACACTACATGTTCTTTCTCGCGCGTTGCTGGTTGCTGCGCCTGCGGGATTGCTCCTGTGGCTGTTTGGCGTGTGGCAGATGGGCGGAAAGAGCCTGCTGCAATGGATTGCACATGCGCTGGATGGAGTTGGACAGTTGATGGGCATGAACGGTGCGATTCTTCTGGGGTTCCTATTTGCAATTCCGGCGAATGAACTTGCAATTCCCGTGATCCTGATGTTGCTTACACAGCAGAATACGCTGAGCGGTGCACAGGGGCTGGACGCTGCCATGCAGTTGATAAACTACGGCATAACCGGAAAAACAGCTATCTGCTGCCTTATTTTCTGTGTGTTTCACTGGCCGTGCAGCACTACATTGCTTTCTATCAAACGTGAGACTGGGAGTATCTGGTGGACATTGCTGTCCGCTGTAATCCCAACAGCAGTTGGTGCGTTACTTTGCGTCGTCATTAATGTCGTTTTTTAAACTGAAAAAAACCGGACTGCACCCGTGCAGTCCGGTTTTTGGATGAACAACAAGTAAACTTACTTGACCTCGACCTCTGCGCCAGCTTCCTTGAGTTCGGCAGCGATCTTCTCG
>OJOP01001359.1_pt1 | contig 11296 bp, 8 predicted proteins | sample 1598161 | NCBI WGS metagenome assembly OJOP01 (sample SAMN01915206, study PRJEB22387) | human gut metagenome | isolation source: stool | host: Homo sapiens | place: USA | reverse complement strand
GATACCATCCTCACCCGCAAAAAGCACCCCTGCGGGGCATCCAGCTTCGAGGTGCTGCGGGTGGGCATGGATTTTAAGATCCGCTGCACCGGCTGCGGACGCGAGGTCATGCTGCCCCGCGCCAAAATTGAAAAGAACATCAAAAAGGTGGTAAAGCCCGGCAGCGCACAGTAGCGCAGCCAACGCACCCGAACCGGAACGAATTTGTAAGGAGAACTGCAAGGATGCAAGATATTTCTTCCCGGATGGATGCGGTCTGCCGCCGCTTTGAGGAGCTTTCCATGCGGCTGAACCAGCCTGATGCCGCCGCCGACCCGGCACTGTTCCGCAAGTTAATGCGGGAGTACCACGACACCGAGCCGGTGGTGGAGGCTTACCGGGACTGGCAGACCGCGCTGGATCATCTGGCACAGGCCAAAGCCCTGCTGGAGGAGCCCGGTTCACTGGACCCGGACTTCAAGCAGATGATACAGCAGGAAATCAGCGAAAAAAGTCAAGATGTGGCAAAGCTGGAAAATAATCTCAAAATTTTGCTGCTGCCCAAGGACGTGAACGACGGCAAAAACGTCATCATGGAGATCCGCAGCGGTGCCGGCGGCGAGGAAGCCGCTCTGTTTGCCCACAGTCTGCTGCGCATGTACACCATGTACGCCCAGAACCGTGGCTGGACGCTGGAACTGCTCAACCTGAACGAGACCGAACTTGGCGGCGTAAAGGAAGCCATCATCTCAGTGGATGGCGCAGGTGCGTATAACCGTCTCAAGTACGAGAGCGGGGTGCACCGGGTGCAGCGTGTGCCGGAGACCGAGACCCAAGGCCGCATCCACACCTCCACCGCCACTGTGGCGGTAATGCCGCAGGCAGAGGAGGTGGACTTTGCGCTGGACATGAAAGACTTGCGCATTGATACCTTCCGCTCCTCCGGTGCGGGCGGTCAGCACATCAACAAGACCTCCAGTGCCATCCGTGTGACCCATATCCCCACAGGTACGGTGGTGGAGTGCCAGAACGAGCGCAGCCAGTTCCAGAACAAGGATAAGGCGCTGGAGATCCTGCGCAGCCGTCTGCTTGCGCAAAAACAGAAGGAACAGCAGGATGCCATCAACGCCCAGCGTCAGGGGCAGGTGGGCACCGGCGACCGCAGCGAGAAGATCCGCACCTACAACTTCCCGCAGGATCGCTGCACCGACCATCGCATCGGGCTGACCGTCCACAATCTGGAAAAGATCATGGACGGCAATCTGGATGAAGTGATCGATGCCCTTGCCACCCGGGAGCAGACCGAAAAGCTGCAAAAGCTGGGCGGGTAAAACCCGGTTTTGCGGGTGCAAAACCATCCAAACGACTGCCAAGCAACTATACTTTACAGATAGAAAGAACGATGATTCGTATGGAAATCAAAACCAGAGTTTTGCCTGCCGATGAAGCAGGCGTAGCCGAGGCCGCGCAGCTGCTGCGGCAGGGTCAGCTTGTGGCCCTGCCAACAGAAACGGTCTACGGCATTGCCGCCGATGCCCGCAACGGCGCGGCGGTGCGCAATATCTTTGTGGCCAAGGGGCGCCCGCAGGATAACCCCCTCATCGTCCACGTCACCGGGCCGGAGATGCTGCCGGGTCTTGTCAGCGAGGTGCCGGAGCGTGCCCAGCTGCTGATGGCAGCCTTCTGCCCCGGCCCACTGACCATCATCATGCCGCGCGGGCCGGAGGTGGCGGATGAGTGCTGCGCCGGACTGGATACCGTGGGCATCCGGATGCCCAGCCACCCGGTAGCGCGGGCGGTCATCCAGCAGAGCGGCTGCGCCTTTGCCGCCCCCAGCGCCAACCTTTCCGGCAAGCCCAGCCCCACCAACGCACAGGATGTGTTCACCGATATGGACGGCCGCCTGCCGCTGATCCTCGACGGCGGCGAGTGCGATGTGGGCGTGGAGAGCACCGTGGTGTCGGTGGTGGGTGATAAACCCACCCTGTTCCGCCCCGGCCACATCACGCTGGAGGACTTGGAACGCGCCCTCGGCGAAGAGGTGGAGGTGTCCAAGGCCATTCTGGAAAAGCTGCCGGAGGGTGCTGTGGTGCGCAGCCCGGGCATGAAGTATAAGCACTACGCCCCCAAGGCCGATGTGACTCTGCTAAACGGCACCTTTGCGCAGTTCAAGGCCTATGTGGACGCCCATAAAGACGAGAACCCCAGCTGCCTGTGCTTTACCGGCGAAAGCGCAAAGCTGAATGTGCCCTGCGTGGAATACGGCCGCGAGGGGGACGGTGCCGATCAGGCAAAGCACATCTTCCGCTCCCTGCGGGCGCTGGATGAGCAGGGCGACGGCGTAGTCTACGCCCGCTGCCCGCAGAAGGACGGCCTGTCCATGGCAGTGTACAACCGCCTGATCCGCGCCGCCGCCTTCCGGGTGATCGACCTATGATCACCTTGGGCATCACGGGGCGCAGCGGCTGCGGCAAATCCACGGTCACGGCGGTATTTGCCGCCCACGGTGTGCCGCTGGCCGACGCCGACCAGCTCAGCCGGGAAATTTTGCTGCCAGGCTCGCCGCTGCTGCCGCAGCTTGCGGCGCGGTTCGGTGGGGAGATCCTTCGCCCGGACGGCACGCTGGATCGCCGTCTGCTGGCTGACCGCGCCTTTGCCACCCCGGAGGGCAAGGCCGCGCTGGACAGTCTGACCCACCCTGCCATTGTGGCGCGCATCCGGGCGGCAAAGCGGGCGGCGCAGACCGCTGGTGCGCCCCTTTTTGTACTGGACGGTGCGGTCATCGTGGGCACGGCGGCACAGGCTGAGTGCGACCGCCTGTGCGTGGTCACTGCGCCCTTTGAAACCAGCGTGGCGCGCATCGTGGCGCGGGACGGTATCTCGCCGGAGATGGCTGCCCGCCGCCTGAACGCCCAGACTCCGGAACGGACCCTGACCGCACAGGCAGACTACACCCTGCACAACGACGCCGGGTTGGAGGCGCTGCAAGCCGCAGCCGCCCGCCTGTGTGAGCGGCTGCAGGCAGAAGGGGGCGTGACGGCAGCGCTTTGAACGAACAAAATTATGAAAAAGCCTACGACCCCATCGCCGCCCGGGAGCGCCGCGCGGCGCGGGAAAAACAGCGACTTCGTAAACAGCAGCGCCGCCGCCGGATGGTGCGGCGGCTGGTCACTTTGTGCTTGGCAGTGGTGCTTACGGTGTGCGTGGTGCCGCCTTTGTGCAACCGGGCAGAGCAGCTTTTGTACCCCCGCAAGTACGAGCAGCTGGTGGAAAAATGGGCAGCAGACTATGAGTTGGATCCGCTGTTGGTCTACGCCTTTATCCGCACCGAAAGCGGCTTTGACCCGCAGGCCACCTCCAGTGTGGATGCCCGCGGCCTGATGCAGATGACTGAGGAGACCTTTCTCTGGATGCGCAGCAAGATCGCCCCGGAGGAACCGCTGACCTTTGCCGACCTGTACGACCCCGATACCGCCATCCGCTTTGGGTGCTACTACCTGCACTTGTGTATGGTGCGCTACAAAGGGGATGTATCCACGGCAGCAGCGGCTTACCACAGCGGCTGGGGCACGGTGGATCAGCTGCTGCAAATAGAGGAGCACTCCGCAGACGGGGAAACGCTGCAGGGCTTCCCTTATAACCAGATGCACCACTACGTCAACAAGATCACCGCCTGCTACCAGACCTATCAGCGTCTGTACGCAGGTCAATGATAAAAAGTTAAGGAGCGAAAAATCATGAGTGAGAAACTTACTGCAAAAGAGTACGCTGAAAAGCTGCTCTACACCCCCGAATACGCTGCTGACAAGCAGGCAGACGTAAAGGAAAAGGCTGCTGCCTTTGCCGAGGGCTACAAGAAATTTATGGACAGCGCCAAGACCGAGCGCGAGGCTGCCGTTGTCAGCGAGCAGATGCTGCTGGCTGCCGGCTACAAGGCCTTTGAGCCCAAAAAGGCCTATGCCCCCGGTGAGAAGGTCTACTTCATTCAGGAGAACAAGGCTGTTGTGGCGGCTACCATCGGCCAGAAGCCCTATGAAGAGGGCTTCCGTCTGGTCATCGCCCACATCGACTGCCCCCGTCTGGACCTGCGTCCCAACCCCCTGTACGAGTCTGACCACATGAGCTACTTCCGCACCCACTACTACGGCGGTATACGCAAGTACCAGTGGGCTACCATCCCGCTGGCCATCCACGGCGTGTTCACCCGCGCCGACGGCTCCAGCGTCAACTTTGCCATCGGTGAGGACGAGAACGATCCCGTGTTCTGCATCACCGACCTGCTGCCCCATCTGGGTGCTGAGCAGAACGAGCGCAAGCTCAGCGAGGGCATCAAGGGCGAGGAGCTGAACGTGCTCATCGGCTCTGACACCGTGGAGGAAGAGGACGTCAAGGAGGCTGTCAAGCTGAACACCCTCATCCTGCTGAACCAGAAGTACGGCATCACCGAGCGCGACTTCACCCGCGCCGAGATCGAGGTGGTGCCCGCTGCCAAGGCACGCGATGTGGGCTTTGACCGCTCCATGATCGGTGCCTACGGCCACGATGACCGCGTGGATGCTTACCCCGCACTGCTGGCCGAGATCGAGACCAAGGATCCCGTGCACACCACCATCTGTGTGCTGACCGATAAGGAAGAGATCGGTTCCGACGGTGTGACCGGTATGCAGAGTATGTATGTGTTCCACTTTATGCAGCTGCTCTGCCGTGCTGCCGGTCAGGACGACATTCTCGCCTTCCGCAACAGCGTGTGCCTGTCTGCGGACGTGACCGCTGCCTACGACCCCTCTTGGGCAAGCGCCTTTGAGAAGCAGAACGGCACCTACGCCGGCCGCGGCATTGCCATCTTCAAGTACACCGGCAGCCGCGGCAAGAGCTCTGCCAGCGACGCCAACGCCGAGCTGCTGGGCGACATCACCCGGATGCTGGATGCCAACAACGTGGCATGGCAGATCGGCGAGATGGGCCGTCTGGATCTGGGCGGCGGCGGCACCATTGCCAAGTATGTGGCAAACCGCGGCATCAAGGTGCTGGATATGGGTGTGCCTGTGCTGTCCATGCACTCTCCCTTCGAGGTCATCCATAAGACCGACCTGTACATGGCTTACCGCACCTTCTCTGTGTTCTGCCAGTCTGCGGACTAAAAAATATTTATGTCACGGCCACAGGCCGTGACATAAATATCATAAAAACATCTTTTCAAAGAGCCGTTGCACATTTTTGTGCGGCGGCTCTTTTTACTGTGAAATCGCCTTTCCGAATAATGGCTTCCCCCGGAAGGGACAGATTCTCCCCGCGCCGGGGAGAAATGTCACCGTAGGTGACAAAGAGGGGAATGGCTGTCACCGAAGGTGACTGATGAGGACGCAGAATAGCAACTTTTTGCCTTGAATATCCCTTTTTGCGTGAAAACCCTTGACCTTCAACCGGCTTTAAGGTGTAATGTAAGGGCGGAGGTGAAGCAAATGAACATCAAACAGGCTTCCGAACAAAGCGGCGTGTCCGCCCCGAACATCCGTTTTTATGAAAAAGAAGGGCTTCTCACACCGGCACGCAGGCAGGGCAATGACTACCGCGATTACACCGCCGGGAATGTTCGCACCCTCAAGCTCATCCGTATGCTGCGGATGCTGGATGTGCCGCTGCCTACCATCAAGGCGGTACTGCGCGGGGAACAGCCCCTGCAACAGGCGCTGCAAGCCCAGCAGACCGTGCTGGAGCAGCAGGCGGCGCAGCTGGCGGCAGCCATGCAGTTCTGCGCCGACCTTGCCCGGCAGGCTCCGCAGACAGACACGCTGGACGTGGACGCCTGCCTGACCCGCATGGAAAGCCCCGCCCCGCAGCAGGGCTTCTTCTCCGGCTGGCTGCAGGATTACTGCACGCTGGCGCAGGTGCAGCATCAAAAGCACTTTTTCTTTATTCCGCAGGGCAGCATCAACACCCCGCAGGAGTTTACGGTGGCTTTGCAGGCCTATGCAGAGGAAAAGGAAATGCAGTTTACCCTGACCAAAGAGGGAATGTACCCGGAGTTTTTGCTGGACGACATCGCGTATAAGGCCTACCGCAACCCGGGCAAGTACCGGGACGAGATCTGCTGCGATGCTGTGCATCCCGAGCAGCTGGACGCAGGACTGCCGCTCCGGCGGGAGAAGCTGCTGCGCATCGTGCGTATCGTGCTGCCGCCGGTGTGCATCTTTGCGGCTATCATGGCAGCAGGCTGGGTAGTCACCGGCGGTGCAGGCTGGCTCTGGCTGGCGGTGCTGGCCTCTGCCGGGGTACTGCTGGGGCGCTGCCTTGAAAGGTGGCTGTAAGGCGCATTACCCCAGCGGCAGCGCCTCGGCTACGGTCAAAAAAGTGTAGCCGTTGTCTGTATACCACCGGATGATGTCCGGTAGTGCTTCGGCGGTGGTGCGGGTGGTGGCAGAGTCGTGCATCAGCACCACGCAATGGGTCTGCTCGCCGGTCTCCCGCACCACGTTGCGGTAGATGGTATCCGCACTGGGGTGCCCGCCCACAGCGTCCTCGGCGCAGACGTTCCAGTCCACCCACTGCCAGCCGCGCTGCTCTACCTCGTTTTTTAGCTGTTGCATCAGCCCCTTGCCGCCGTAACGGCGGCTCACGGTGTTGGTGCTGCCGCCGGGAAAGCGCAGGTACCGGATGCTCTCAGCGTCCACATAGGGCGCAATGCGCTGTTTCAGCAGGGCGATGTCCTTCCAGTAGGCGGCGCTGCTGCGGTAGATGTCGCTGTATTCGTGGGAGGCAGAGTGCAGCGCGATCTGATGCCCGGCGGCAGCAGCCTGTGTGAGCAGGGGCAGATATTTCTCATTGTAGCCGGTGGCCACCACAAAAAAGGTGCCGTGCACTCCGGCGGCATCCAGCGCCGCCAGCACCTCCGGGGTAGTCTTGCTGGGGCCGTCGTCAAAGGTCAGGCAGACCCATTTTTCCGGCAGGGAAGGGGCGGCGGGCGTACCGGCATCGGATGCAGCCACCGCCGGTGCAGCAGGGGAAAAGGGCGAAAAGTCCGGCGCGGCGGTCAGCTCGTTCAGCTTGCAGCCCACCGGCGCGCGTGCCGGCACCAGCCACCCCGCCGCAAACGCTGCCAACGCAGCCGCCAGCAGCCCGCCCCATAGCCCGATGCGCCCGCCGGCGCGCTGCACAAATTGCTTCATATACAAACCCCTCCTTTGCTCTGGGCGCAGTGCCGCAGGCACACTTTCCGCGTACAAATGACCTGTGCAATTGCCCGCAAGGCTGCTTTTGCGCGCGCTGCGCTGCTATTATAGATATGAAGCATAAAAAAACTTATGAGAAACAAAGAAACCACTTGACGAATGGCCGGAAATATGTTACTATATCCAAGCAGTCCGCACCAACGGTTTTCTACCTCAAAAACCGGAGAACTGTATAACAGGTATGCGAGGGTGGCGGAACTGGCAGACGCGCACGTTTGAGGTGCGTGTGGTTTATCCTTGGGGGTTCGAGTCCCCTCCCTCGCACCAGAAGGCAAGTCGGTTTTTGACTTGCCTTTTTTCTATGAGCAGAAGTGGTGGAATGGCAGACACGCTGGTTTTAGGCACCAGTTCCCAGTGAGTGAGGGTTCAAGTCCCTTCTTCTGCACCAGCAAAAAAGACCCGCAGCGGCCCTGAAGCTTCAGGCGCGGCCTGCGGGTCTTTTTTTGCCTTTTTGAGCGGCAAAAGCAGGGCAACTCTGCGTGAATCGCCTTTGAAACGACACGAATCGCCCCATGGATGTGTTGACAGGCTTTTTTGCGAAATGGTATAATGGTTATTAGGGATAGTGTCGGTTTATACGGGCGCTGACACGCGGCACTTGTGCACTTTTGCGGAACTTTGTGCACAGCGCTTTGGCATAAAGCCTTTGGAAGAACGTATTGTGAAGGGGTTTGGCTGCGGGGCAGTCGGGGGGAATTGACCTTATGAAGAACAAACGAAAAAATATACTGCTCATAGCAGGGATGCTGCTGGCGCTGCTGGTCGGCATCCTTGCTTACAGTGCCTATACCCAGAAGCAGATCTATCAGGAAAGCACGGCAAACCTGCTTTCCACCTATGGGCAGTCTGCCAAGACCTTTACCATGTTTGCGCAACGCAACTGGAACATCCTGAACGACTGGGACAGCTACCTGGGCACCCTTGCGGAGCTGGGAGAGCAGGAGGGGCAGTGGCAGGAGTATATCGCCCAAAAGGCTACCTGGCAATATACGGATTTTTATCTGTTCAACGAGCAGTGCGAGTTCTGGACCACCGCCGGGCGGCAGGGCACAGCAGAGTACATGAAGGCGACTTTTGAAAAGCTGTATACCGAAAACAAGCCAGTGATCTCCAGCTATATCTCCAGTCAGGGCATCCGCAAGATCCTGTTTGCCATCCCAATGGAGCAGCCGCTGCAGTTGGACGGCACTACCTATACGGCGCTGGTGGTCAGCTACGACAACGCCGTGCTGGAAAAGCTGCTGGGCAGCATGGTCTATGAGGGACAGAGCGATTGCTATATCGTGCGCTCAAACGGCGATGTGGTGCTTTCCACCGAGACAAAGACCGAGATCACCGAGCAGATGACCAACCTGTTTGATTACTTACAGCAGAACGCCAGCGTGGATCAGCCTTACTTTGACACCATGGTGCAGACCCTGCCGCAGGGCGGCGAGGGCTGCGTGCTGTACACGTTGAACCGGCAGAAATATTATCTGATCTATCAGCCGCTGGGGCTCATGGATTGGAGCATCATCGGTATCGTGCCCACCGGGGTGGTGGATGCCGGGATGCGCCGGGTGCAGGTGGCTACCATTCTGGTCATTGCACTGCTGGGGCTTCTGATCATGGCAGGCGTGATAAAGATCCAGCGTGACGCAGAGCGCAACCGCCGCCGGGAGCTGGAGCGCCGCCGGGAAAAGAGCGATATGATGTTTGCGGGCATGGCACGCGTTGTGGAGCGTTTTGCAGTGTGCGATCTGGACCGCGACCGCTACCAGTACCACGAGCGGCGCGGAGAACCGCTGTACCCGCCGGAGGGCTCCTACCGGCAAATGCTGGAGCAGATATCGCGCAAGTATGTGGTGCTGACCGATAGCGAAAACGCCAAGATCCCCCAGATGCTGGCACCGGAAAACCTGCGCAGGCTCATCAAAACGGACAACGACTCCCTCAAGCTGGAATATGCCGCCCGCGATAAAAGCGCATTTTTCATGATGACGGTCGTTCCCATGGCGTGGAAGGAAAATCGCCTGACCCGCGTGATGATGATCGTGCAGGATATGGGCAAGCAGCATCTGCTGCAAAGCCTTGCCAACACCGATGGCCTGACCGGCCTGCTGAACAAGCGCTATTTTGACCGGGTGCTGACAGTGCTGGAGCAGCACAGCCAGCCCTTTGCGCTGTTCTATATGGACTTGGATCGCTTCAAGCCGGTCAACGATACCTACGGCCATGATGTGGGTGATGAGCTGCTGAAGGGCGTTTCCCAGCGGCTTCAGGGCTGCATCCGCAGCCGGGACTACGCCTTCCGTCTGGGCGGTGACGAGTTCGCGCTGTTGCTGCTTGGTTCAATGAAGCCGGAGGCCTGCGCCAGCAAGATGAATATGATCTGTGAGATGGTCGCTGTGCCCTACGAGATCGACGGCAATACCGTGAGCGTGGGTGCCAGCTGCGGCTACGCCCTGTACCCCGCCGAAAGCGTGGACGTGCAGCAGGTGCGCTATATCGCCGACCAGCGGATGTACGAGAATAAGCAGGCAAATCACGCCAGACAGGACGGCGCGGAAAGCATTTAAAATCGTCTTACATAAAGCAAGGCCGCAGCACGGTATTTTGTGCTGCGGCCTTGCCGTTATATTATGCTGTTACAGATGCAGCATATCCCGCTGGGCGGCAGCGCGGTAGCGCAGCGCAGCGGCGATAAAGCCCTTGAACAGGGGATGTGCGCGGTTGGGGCGGCTCTTGAACTCCGGGTGGAACTGTGCACCCAGATGGAAGTCGCGGCCGGGCAGCTCTACGGTCTCCACCAGATGGCCGTCCGGGCTAGTGCCGGAAATGACCAGCCCGGCGTCCTGCATCTCCTGCCGGAAGTCGTTGTTGAACTCATAGCGGTGGCGGTGACGCTCCCAGATCTCGCTCTCGCCGTAGCACTCGGCCATCTTGGTGCCGGGCGCCACCGTGCAGGGGTACTTGCCCAGACGCATGGTGCCGCCCTTGGGGATATTGCCCTGCTGGTCCGGCATCAGGGAGATGACGTTGTGGGCACCGTCCGGGGTGAACTCGCTGGAATTAGCGTCCTTGTAGCCCAGCACATTGCGGGCAAATTCAATGACCATGATTTGCATACCAAGGCAGATGCCAAAGCAGGGAACACGGTTCTCGCGGGCGTACTGGGCTGCCTGGATCATACCCTCAATGCCGCGGTCGCCAAAGCCGCCGGGCACGATGATGCCGTCCACATCCGCAAAGGCTTCTTTGCAGGCGGCCTGATCGGTCAGATCCTCGCTTTCCACCCAGCGGATTTCCACCTGACTGTCATTCTCAAACCCGGCATGATATAGGCTTTCCATCACCGAGAGATATGCGTCGTGCAGCTTGACATACTTGCCCACCAGTGCAATGGTGCAGGTCTTGCTGCGGGTGGCAATGCGGGAGACCACCTGCTTCCACTCGGTCAGGTCGGCAGGGGGAACATCCAAGTGCAGCTGATGCACCACAACATCGTCCAGACCGTTGGTGTGCAGCATCAGCGGGCACTGGTACAGGCTCGGCATGGTCAGGTTCTCAATGACGCACTCGGGCTTGACATTGCAGAAGGTGCTGATCTTGCGGCGGATATCGCTGCCCACGCTGCCGTCTGCGCGCAGAATGATGATGTCGGGGCTTACGCCCATGCCCTGCAGCTCCTTGACCGAGTGCTGCGCGGGCTTGGATTTGTATTCGTCCGAGCCGGAGATGTAGGGCACCAGCACCACATGGATGTAGCAGCAGTTCTCCCGTCCCTGCTCCAGACCTACCTGACGGATGGCCTCCAGGAAGGGCTGGCTCTCGATATCGCCGGTGGTGCCACCGATCTCGGTAATGACCACATCGGCTTCGGTAGAGGAGGCCAGATTATAAATGTAGCTCTTGATCTCGTTGGTGATGTGAGGGATAATCTGCACCGTCTGTCCCAGATAAGCGCCCTGACGCTCCTTGTTCAGCACGTTCCAGTACACCTTGCCGGTGGTCAGGTTGGAGTACTTGTTCAGATTTTCGTCAATGAAGCGCTCGTAGTGTCCCAGATCCAGATCGGTCTCGGTGCCGTCATCGGTCACGAACACCTC
>OJOP01001352.1_pt1 | contig 11361 bp, 7 predicted proteins | sample 1598161 | NCBI WGS metagenome assembly OJOP01 (sample SAMN01915206, study PRJEB22387) | human gut metagenome | isolation source: stool | host: Homo sapiens | place: USA | reverse complement strand
CTCATAGAGGAACGTCGGGTGGTAATACGTCACAACGCCGGATACGTCCTGAAGGCCCATTTTCAGGAACGCATCCGTAACGGCGCCGTGCGCCTCGCGGTTCATGAAGTTGCCCCATCTGCCCACAAGCTGGCCGATGATGACGCCCATGCCCGCCACATCGAGCAGGACTGTGGCCGGAATTTTCTTATGCTTTGCGACGACAAGCAGCGTAATTGCGCCGCCGATGATGCCGCCGTAGATGGCAAGCCCGCCCTCCCAGATATAGAGGATGGAAATGGGATCATCGGCGTAAAGTTCCCAATAGAAAATGCAGTAATACAGACGTGCGCAGACGACACCGATGGGCGCCGCCCAGAGGATCATATCGAGCACATCGTCCTGCGTGACGCCGAAGTCCTTTGCCCGCGAGAGCATATAAAACACGGCGAGCAGGAATCCGGTGGCAATGATGATGCCGTACCAGTAGATGTCCTTCCCGAAGACCGTAAAGGCCACGGGACTGGGGTTGATCTCGATGCCGAGATTCGGGAATGTGATGGGAGATGCGAGAAACATATGAATTCCTCCTGATGAATTGAGAGGCGTTTGCCTCCGGCGGCCCGCTCCAAAGCCGAGGGGGCCTTTGGGTGCATACGTTTTGTAGGGGCCGATGCCTACGTCGGCCCGTTGGGTAGCTGCTGATTCGCTGAGGGTTTCCGAAAAAAAACGGTGCATCCTGCGGGCGGACAGAGTCGTCCACCCGTTTGGAAAGTTGCGAATTCGCCGAAGTTTTCCGTAAAACCGGTGCATTCTGCGCGGGCCGATGCGACGTCCGCAGGCTAGTTTCGAGGCGCAACCGCACATCGCGCGGCTCTTAGCGCCGAAGATGGGCATCGGCCCCTACAGCTGGTGCATCTGAAATTCATGCTTCTTCCGGCACAATAACGCTGAGCGCAGCACGTTCCGGTGTGATTGTTTGCGTCAGGAGCGCTTCCGCGTCAGAACGTGTAATGGTATCCAGCAGATCAAACTCGCCGAAGCATTCGCTGCCTGCGAACAGGGATTCGCATATACGATAGCAGGTTGATTCAAATCCGTCAAGTTCCCGCAGAAGTCTGCCGCGTACAGATTTTTTCAGTCTCTCGAACCGTGTGGGCACAAAGCCGGTCTTCGGTGCCTGCAAAATGGCTTCCAGCACAACTTCCGGGTCGCACCCTGCACCGCTCACCTGCAAAAACGCCGCGCCGGGAACGCGCGTAAAGCCGGAGGAGAAATCTGCGTCGATCAGGCCGCGTGTATAAAGGCTTTCATATAGCGCTGAACTTTCGCCCAGCAGCAATTCGGCGGCAAGCTGTCCCGTGAGTTCCTGCCGGAGCGGCTCTGCGGACGGCTCTGCCCGAAAGCCAATAGAAAACACCGGCTGGCTGACCGGGAGTTTCCGGCACGTTCTGTGCCGGAATGCGCACGCAGGTTCCGCTTCGCCGCAAGGCCGCGCAGGCGGCGGCGAGAAGTCCGGCGGCAGACACTCCTGTGCAAGCCGTGCGGCAGCCTCCGCGTCCACATCGCCCATGATGACAAGCGCCATATTGGACGGAACATAAAACGCGTCAAAACAGCGCCGCAGCAGCTCCGGCGTGACGGCGCGGATGGAGCGGCGGGAGCCCGCAATGGGAATGTGGATGGGGTGGCGGCGATACAGTGCGCGGCACAGCCGCTCCTGCGCGCAGTCCTCGGGTGAATCGTCGTAGAGCGCAATTTCGTCGGCAATGACGGCACGCTCCGCTGCCATTGCTTCCGGCGGGAAGTACGGCGTCGAGGCCATGCGCAGAAGCAAGCGCAGACAGTCCTCAAAGTGTTCCGTGCAGGTGAAATAATAGCCGGTCATCGCATAGTCGGTAAAAGCGTTCGACTCCGCACCGAGGCTGGAAAACACCGCCTCCGGGTCGCAGTCCGGCAGGCAGAACATGCGGTGCTCCAGAAAATGCGCCGTGCCGTCCGGCACGGTCTTCCAGCCGCCGCCTAACGGAAGCTGCGTATCACACGATCCAACATTGACCCCGAGAAACGCGAATTTCCCGGCGAAGCCCGGCTTCGGCACAACGCGCAGGCGCAGACCGTTCGGAAGCGTTTCCAGATAACAGCGCTCTCCGAGCGCGGGATAGTCGTTCCAACTCATGCTTCCTCCAACGTATAGACCGTATCGGGCCGCACCTGCCGCGCAGCGGCGCATATGTCCTCTGCCGGAACGGTACGAACTGCAGCGGCAAGTTCAGCAGGACTCTGCGAAATGCCCGCCGCTGCGCGGCCCGTATAAAATTCATCAAGCCTGCCGGGGCTGTCGCACAGCAGCCGCAGATCGGACAGCAGCCCCGCGCGGGCTATTTCCAGTTCTGCCTGAGAAAAACGCCCTTCGGCCAGTTCCGCAAGCTGACGCAGAATTTCCTGCTCAACGGCGGTCAGGTCTGCACGGCCGCATCCGGCGGATGCGGCCAAGATGCCTTTGTGTCCGTCGTACCAGCTTCCGGCCTCGTAGCATAGAGCCAGCTGCCCGCGCACGACGGTATAGAGCCGGTTCTGCTCACCTCCGCCGAGCATTGCGTTCAGAAGCAGCATTGCAGGATACTGCGCACTTTGCAGCGTCACATCCGTGCGGAAGCCCATCGAAAATCTGCTTTGCGCGAGCGGCATCGTTTCGGAAAACCGCCGCAGTGTCTGCGGCTGCGGACCGGGAACGGTCGAAGCCATGACGCAGGCCGCACGCGGCAGCTGCGCCAGAAGCGGACGAAGCTGTACTGCGATCTCATCTGCAGATTGACTGCCGAGATAAAAAAGTTCCACGCGCGACGAGGCCAGCAGTGATTCATAGTGCATCCAGAGCGTGCGTGCGTTGATCGCATCCAACTCCTCCGGCTCTCCGAGACGGCCGCAGGCGTAGCGTTCGCCCCGGCACATGCTGCGAAGCATTTGCCTTTCACAGTAAGCACCCTTGTCGTCCAGAACGCTCTGCATGGCGTTTTGCAGATTCTGCCGTTCCTGCTGCACAAGCTGCGGCAGAAACGCGCTGTTTTCCATCTGCGGGCAGAAAAGCAGTTCTGATACGAAGTCCAGAAGCTGCAAAAAAACTGTCTCGCCCGCGTATTGATCTTCCAGGCAATCTGCAAATAATCCCGTAAGCTGAACCTCGCCTTTTTTGCGCACCAGCGCGCCGACGGATGCGCCGTGCAGATCGTCCAACCGGTCAGCAATGGCGCGGATGGATGGCGTTTTTTTGCTGCCTCGCAGAAGCACGCTCGGCAGAAGCGCGTTCATAGCCGCCTCGCCCACGCAAAGCGGCCTTAAAAAGCTGAGGCTGAAGCAGGCGGTCTTGAACCGCCTGTCCTGCACGGCCGTGAGGAACACGCCCGGCAGGAGTTCTGTTCTTCTCGTCATGATTTTTTGTCTGCCTCCGTGCGCAGATGGATGATCTCGTCGCGCAGCACAGCGGCATATTCGTATTCCATCATGTGCGCGGCCTTGCGCATCTGCGCTTCGAGTTTTTCGATCTCACGCGCAAGTTCCTGCCGCGTCATCTTTACGCCGCCCTTGCCCTTGTGTTCCGGTGTGGGCGAGGCGGAGATTTCGATCAGATCCCGGATGGATTTCACGATGGTCTTCGGCACGATGCCGTGCGCCTTGTTATACGCATCCTGAATCTGGCGTCGTCTTGCCGTCTCGTCCATGGCGGCCCGCATGGCGGGCGTAATTTTATCCGCATAGAGCAGCACGCGGCCCTGCGCGTTTCGCGCCGCGCGTCCAATCGTCTGGATCAGACTCGTTTCCGAGCGCAGGAAGCCTTCTTTATCGGCGTCCAGAATTGCGATCAGCGACACCTCCGGCAAATCAAGTCCTTCGCGCAGCAGGTTGATGCCGACCAGCACGTCAAACTTCGCCATGCGCAGATCGCGGATGATCTCCATGCGCTCCATGGCTCCGATATCTGAGTGCATATAGCGCACGCGGATGCCGTTTTCGGTCAGATATTTCGTCAGATCCTCCGCCATCTTCTTCGTCAGCGTCGTGACGAGCGTGCGCTCGCCCTTGTCGGTCGTGGCGTTGATCTCGCCGATGAGATCGTCGATCTGCCCCTCGATGGGACGCACGAAGACCTCGGGGTCGAGAAGGCCCGTGGGCCGGATCACCTGCTCGGCGATCTGCCCGGCGCGGCTGCGCTCATAGTCCGCGGGCGTGGCGGAGACGTAGATGGCCTGATGGATGCGGTCTGTAAATTCGTCGAAGGTGAGCGGCCGGTTGTCATAGGCCGAGGGCAGGCGGAAGCCGTAGTCGACGAGGCTCTTTTTACGCGCGTGGTCGCCGTTGTACATCGCGCGCACCTGCGGCAGCGTGACGTGGCTCTCGTCGACGAAGAGGATGAAATCGTCGGGGAAGTAGTCGAGCAGCGTCGTCGGCGGGGTGCCGGGGGCGCGGCCGGCGATGACGCGGGAATAGTTTTCGATGCCCGTGCAGAAGCCGATCTCCTGCAGCATTTCCAGATCGTACTGCGTCCGCTGGCGGATGCGCTGCGCCTCGAGCAGCTTGTCGTGCTCCTCAAAAAAGCGCACCTGCTCCCACATCTCAGCTTCAATATCCTTCATGGCGCGGGCCATTTTTTCTCTGGACGCGACATAATGCGACGCAGGGTAGATGGCGACGTGGTTCAAAATGCGCTCCGGCACGCCGGTGACGGCGTTGACCTCGGAAATGCGGTCAATTTCATCGCCGAAAAACTCGATGCGGATGGCTCGGCCTGCCCAATAGGCGGGATAAACCTCCAGCGTATCGCCGCGCACGCGGTAGGCGTTGCGGACGAAGTTGAGGTCGTTGCGCTCGTAGCGGATCTCGGTCAGCTTGCGCATAAGTTCATCCCGGTCGTATTCCATGCCGGGGCGAAGCGAAATAACCATGTTTTTATAGTCGATCGGATCGCCCAGACCGTAGATGCACGACACGGACGAGACGACAATCACGTCCCGGCGCTCGGACAGCGCACTCGTCGCGCTGTGGCGCAGACGCTCGATCTCGTCGTTGATGGCGGAATCCTTTTCGATGTAGGTATCCGTCTGGGCAATATATGCCTCAGGCTGGTAATAGTCATAGTAGGAAATGAAGTATTCCACGGCGTTTTCCGGAAAAAACTCGCGGAACTCCGAGCACAGCTGCGCAGCCAGCGTCTTGTTGTGCGCCAGGACCAGCGTAGGCCTATTCACGTTGGCGATGATATTCGCCATGGTGAACGTCTTGCCGGAACCGGTCACGCCGAGCAGGACCTGATCGCTCAGGCCCATGTTGAGGCCCTGCGTCAGCTTCTCGATGGCCTGCGGCTGGTCGCCGGTGGGCTTGAATTGGGAGTGCAGCTTAAAGTTCATACGGATCCTCCAGAATGCCGTCGTCGCGCAGAGAGACAAAATCGTCGTCCGCGACAATGATATGGTCGGCCAACACGATCCCGACCGCCTCGAGCGCCGCCTTTAACACCAGCGTAGTCTGCCGATCCTCGGGGCTGGGCAGCGCAAGGCCGCTGGGGTGGTTATGCGAGAGCACGACGGAGGTTGCGTTCGCATCCAGCGCAGCCTTTACGACCTTGCGCGCCGCAATGGACGCGACGTTCACGCCGCCTCGATGGATGAGCACGCAGTCGAGCGCCTTACACTTCGCGTCGAGGCAGAGAAGATACACGACCTCCTCGCTTTCGCCGTGGAAGTACGGCAGCAGGTATTGACCGCATTTGGACGTAGTATCCAGAATCTCAATCTGCGCGCTGCGGCTCATGAGGCAACGGCGCGCCACCTGCGGCACGAGCCGGATCAGCTGCGCTGCGGCGTCTCCGACACCGCTGACCTTTTTGAGTTCCGACTCCGGCGCGGAAAACACGCCGTCGAGCGTCCCGAATCGGCTTAAAAGCGCGTGTGCCGCCGGGTTCGTATCACCGCGCGGCGCGGCGTAATACAAAAGCACCTCCAACACCTGCACGTCCGAGAGGGAGTCCATGCCGCTGGTTTTGAGTTGTTTCCGCATGCGTTCGCGGTGGCCTTCATGGATGGACATGGACATCGGCTCCTTTCCGTTCCCGCTCACATCAGCGGCGCAAGCAGCCGCAGCAGCGCCCGCAGTACACGCTGCGTCAGGCGCGTATGGCGGCACTGCTCAGCGGTGATCGCCTTGCACTGGGGAAACGTTTCTTCAAAATCCGCCTGCACCTGTGCGTTCACAGTGGTGTCATAGAGATACACGGCATCTTCAAAATGCAGATACAGGCTGCGGAAGTCCAGATTGACCGTGCCGACGACGGCCTGCTTCGTGTCGGCCAGATAGACCTTAGAGTGGATAAAACCCGGCGTGTATTCAAAAATGCTGACGCCCGCGCGCATCAGTTCCTCATAGTTTGCGCGCGTGACCGCGTGGACATACCACTTGTCCGGGATGCCTGGCGTGATGATGCGTACATCGACGCCTGTTTTAGCTGCGACACAGAGCGCCGTGGTCATTTTGTCGTCCAGAATCAGATACGGCGTCATGATCCACATCCGCTCCTGTGCAGAGGAAATGACGGACTGTAAAATTGTCGCACCGACGTCCTCGTTGTCAAGCGGACTGTCGGCAAACGGCTGCAGAAAGCCGGTGTTTCCCTGCTTTTCCGGATAGTCCACACGGAAGCGTCCCACGTCCTCCTCCGACCGGTCAACGTAACCCCAGAGGGACAAAAACATAACTGTCATCGACCACACGGCTTTCCCGCGCACAAGAATGCCGCAGTCCTTCCAGTGTCCGAAACGCTCGTATTCGTTGATATACTCGTCCGCCAGATTGACGCCGCCGGTAAACGCAGCCTTGCCGTCAATGATCAGAAGCTTGCGGTGATCGCGGTTATTGAGACGGGCAGACAAAATCGGGATATAGGGGTTGAACGCGTGCGCGCGGATACCCATTTCCCGCAGCTTTTTCGCATAACCCATCGGCAGGCGCGTGATGCAGCCAAAATCGTCATACACGACGCGCACATCGACGCCTGCCGCCGCCTTTTCCCGCAGAAGTTCCAGAATGGGGGTCCACATCTTTCCGGTGGCGATGATGAAAAACTCGATAAAAATATAGTGCTCCGCTTTTTGCAGTTCCTCCAGCATTGCGGCATAGCAGCTTTCGCCGGTTGGGAAATATTCCGCGTCCGCATCGTCGTAGATGGGGTAGCCGGAGGCCGAAAGCAGGTAGCGCGCGTGGTTGAACGCAGGCGTCCCGGCGGCGGCCAGCTCCCATAAGGGCGCTTCGTCCTGCCGCAGCTGCTGCATGGTGACGGCCTCGATCGACTGCATCTTCCGGTGCTCATAGCTGGAAATTTTATTGCCGCCGAACAGCAGATAGATCGTCAATCCCGCCACAGGGAAGGCCAGAATCAGCACGATCCACGCGATCTTATAGCTTGGGTTGACCCCGCACGAGATGATATAGATGACGACCACCCAGCTCAGCACGTTCATGGCGATCCGGATCCAGAAAAAGTCGGCCCGCAGATACGTCGCCATCACGATCAGAAATACGATCTGCAGCAAAATGCCGACCGACACCGCCACGACCCGCTGGAACACCAGCTTTGACAGATTCCGCATGCACTTGCCTCCCCGCTGCTTGAATTTTCTATACTATAGCATGTTCCTTCCAAAGCCGCAAGCCTCTGCTTTTAAAATTTAAAAACTTTTGTTTGAAAATCCTGTTGTAGTTTTCAAACGAATCTGGTATAATAAGCAGACTGAATTTTTCGATTTTTCTACACAGGAGCGAACCATGGAAAACTGTATCCGCGTGCAGGGTGCGCGCGTCAATAATCTGAAGAATATCTCCGTTGAGATCCCGCGCGACAAGCTGGTCGTCCTGACCGGCCTGTCCGGCTCGGGCAAGTCGTCTCTGGCCTTTGACACAATCTTTGCCGAGGGGCAGCGGCGGTATGTCGAGTCACTTTCGAGTTACGCGCGCATGTTCCTCGGCCAGATGGACAAGCCGGACGTTGACTCCATCGACGGCCTTTCCCCCGCCATCTCCATCGACCAGAAGACCACCAGCCGCAATCCCCGCTCGACCGTTGGCACGGTCACGGAGATCTATGACTATCTGCGCCTTTTGTGGGCGCGCTGCGGCACGCCGCACTGCCCGAAGTGCGGCAAGGAGATCCGCCGTCAGACGGTTGACCAGATCGTTGATCAGATCATGGGCCTGCCTGAACGGACAAAATTTCAAATTCTCTCCCCTGTCGTGCGCGGCAAAAAGGGCGAGCACCAGAAAATCTTTGAAGACGCCCGGCGCGGCGGCTACGCCCGCGTGCGTGTTGATGGAAGTCTGTACGAACTGACAGAAGACATTTCGCCTGACAAGAACAAAAAACACCACATCGAAGTCGTCGTTGACCGGCTCATCATGAAACCCGACCTTGCCCGGAGACTAACGGATTCCGTGGAAACGGCGTCCAATCTCTCCGGCGGTCTTGTGATTCTCAACGAGTTGGATGGGGACAGAGACACGCTCTTCTCCCAGAACTACGCCTGTGAGGACTGCGGCATCTCCATGCCGGAACTCTCCCCGCGCATGTTCTCGTTCAACAACCCCTACGGTGCCTGCCCGGTCTGCGCAGGTCTTGGCACGCAGCAGGTCGCGGACCCGCTGCTCATCATCCCCGACCGCTCCAAGTCGATTTTACAGGGTGCAATCCAGGCCTCCGGCTGGAACAATGTCCGCGACGACTCCATCTCCCGGATGTATTTTGAGGCGCTGGCGAAAAAATATCATTTTTCCCTGAATGACCCCATCGATGCTCTGCCACAGAAAGCGCTCGACGTCATTCTCTACGGCACGGGTACGGAAAAACTCACCATCTATTATGAACGCGCAAACGGCCGCGGCACGCTGGAGCGGCCGTTTGAGGGCGTTGTCAATAACGTCTCCCGGCGCCTCACCGAGACGCAGTCCGACGCCATGCGCAAGGAACTCGAAGAGTGTATGTCCGAGCGCCCGTGCCCCAAGTGTCACGGCAGGCGTCTGTCCGATATTAGCCTTGCCGTCACGGTCGGCGGCATGAACATCATGGATTTCTGCGCCATGCCTATTTCGGAGGAACTGAAATTCATTGACAATCTGAAGCTGACCGGCTCCATGGCCGTCATTGCCGAGCAGATCGTGCGCGAAATTCGCTCCCGTCTGTCGTTTTTACAGGCTGTGGGCCTCAGCTATCTGACACTCTCACGCTCTGCCGCCACACTCTCCGGCGGCGAGAGCCAGCGTATCCGGCTGGCTACACAGATCGGCTCAAGCCTCATCGGCGTTCTGTATATCCTCGATGAGCCGTCCATCGGCCTGCACCAGCGGGATAACGACAAGCTGCTGGACACGCTCCGCCGTCTGCGTGACATCGGGAACTCCGTCCTTGTCGTTGAGCACGACGAGGACACCATGCGCGCCGCCGATTTCATCGTCGATGTCGGCCCGGGCGCCGGCGTGCATGGCGGCGAGATCATCGCCGCAGGCACAGTTGATGATATCATCGCCGCTCCGCGCTCCATCACGGGGCAGTATCTGTCCGGCGCGAAAAAGATTCCTCTGCCCGAAAAGCGGCGGGAGGGCAATGGGAAAAGCCTGAAAATTTTCGGCGCGGCAGAAAACAATCTGCGCCACATTGACGTCGAATTCCCGCTCGGCACGTTTACCTGCGTGACCGGCGTATCCGGCTCAGGCAAATCGAGCCTCGTCAATGAAATCCTCTACAAAAAGCTCGCGGGCAGCCTGAACCGCGCCCGCACCCGCCCGGGAAAGTTCGACCGCATCGAGGGTCTGGAGCATCTGGACAAGGTCGTCGGCATCGACCAGAGTCCCATCGGGCGCATGCCGAGTTCCAACCCGGCGACGTACACCGGCGTCTTCAACGACATCCGCGACCTGTTTGCGTCCACAGCCGACGCGCGCACGCGCGGCTACGGTCCGGGGCGGTTCTCATTCAACACAAAGGGCGGCCGCTGCGAGGCCTGCAGCGGCAACGGTCTTGTGAAGATCGAGATGCACTTTCTGGCCGACGTTTTCGTCCCCTGCGAGGTCTGCCATGGAAAGCGCTATAACCGCGAGACGCTGGAAGTTCTGTACAAGGGCAAGAATATTGCGGACGTACTCGATATGACGGCGGAGGAAGCGCTGGCCTTCTTTGACAATCTGCCGCGCATCCGCAATAAGATCGCCACACTCGTTGACGTAGGCCTTGGCTATATTAAACTCGGGCAGAGCGCCACAACGCTCTCCGGCGGCGAGGCGCAGCGCGTTAAGCTTGCAACGGAACTCTCCCGCCGTGCAACCGGCCGCACATTCTATATTCTCGACGAGCCGACGACCGGCCTTCACATGGCAGATGTCCACAAGCTGATTGAGGTTTTGCAGCGGCTGGTTGACGCAGGCAACACCGTGCTCGTCATCGAGCACAATCTCGATGTCATCAAGGTCGCGGATTATATCGTCGATCTTGGGCCGGAGGGCGGCTCCGGCGGCGGACAGATCGTCGCCTGCGGCACGCCGGAGCAGATCGCCGCCTGCCCGGAAAGCTTCACGGGACAGTATCTGAAAAAAATGCTGAAATGACCTACCAATACAGAAAAAGGAGTCGCTTTGAATTACTACCTGTCCCTCGCGGCGCTGGTTCCGGCGGTCATTCTGTTCGTCCGCATCTATCAGCTTGACCGCATTGAAAAAGAGCCGCACAGGCTGCTTGGAACGCTGATCCTGTGCGGCGCGCTGTCCGCCCTACCGGCGGCTGGCATCCAGTTTTTTGCGTCACGGGCGCTGGCCGGCGCGCTGAACCGGCGCTCGGCGGTGTTTTTGCTGCTGGATAATTTTCTGGTGGTCGCCGTGAGCGAGGAAATCTGCAAGATCGCCCCCGTGCGGCTGGCCGCGTGGAAGCACCCGGCGTTCGATTACCGGTTCGACGCGGTCGTCTATTCCGTGTCCTCCGCGCTGGGCTTCGCGGCGGTGGAAAATATTCTGTACGTCGTGCAGTCTGATCTTCGGACAGCGGTATCGCGGGCAGTTTTGTCCGTGCCGGGACATTTCTTTTTCGCTGTCGCCATGGGACTGCTTCTCAGCCGGGCCAAGCAGGCCGAAAAACAGGGAAACGGCCGCAGGCGGACGGTTCTATGCGCGCTGGCGGTGCTCGTCCCGGTGGTGCTGCACGGGGTCTGGGATCTCTGTCTTGCCGTCCGGAGGCCGTGGGCAACTGTCGTGTTTTACTGCTTTGTGGTCACTTTTTTTATCACGGCGGACTGCGGCCTGCGCCGCGCTTCCCAGACGGACAGCCGCCTGTAAAGGGTATGTTTTCGGAATGGC
>OJOP01001346.1_pt1 | contig 11400 bp, 8 predicted proteins | sample 1598161 | NCBI WGS metagenome assembly OJOP01 (sample SAMN01915206, study PRJEB22387) | human gut metagenome | isolation source: stool | host: Homo sapiens | place: USA | reverse complement strand
CAATATGGCGGGTAAGTCCACATATATGCGCCAGGTAGCTCTAATCTGCGTCATGGCGCAGGCGGGAAGCTTTGTTCCCGCCGCAAGCGCGGAGCTCGGTATAGTTGACAGCGTGTTTACTCGAATAGGTGCGTCCGACGATCTTTCCGCCGGTCAATCGACGTTTATGGTCGAAATGAGCGAAGTCGCGTCCATACTGAATAACGCAACCTCGAGAAGCCTCATAATTTTTGATGAAATAGGCAGAGGCACTTCGACCTTTGACGGCATGAGCATTGCGCGCGCCGTGCTCGAATATGCCGCCGACAAAAAGCGCATCGGCGCAAAGACCCTTTTTGCCACGCACTATCATGAGCTTACGGAGCTTGAGGGGCAGATAGACGGCGTGAAGAACTACAATATAGCCGTCAAAAAGCGCGGCGACGACATAACCTTCCTGCGCCGTATAGTTCGCGGCGGAGCGGACGGAAGCTACGGAATTGAAGTCGCAAAGCTCGCAGGAGTTCCGAAGCCCGTTGTAGACAGAGCGAAAAAGGTTCTCAAGGAGATTGAAGAGAGCGGACTTGTGCTTGTGCGCGAGCGTGAGCCGAGCACCGCGGCCGAGCCGGAGGCCGGGCAGATATCGTTCGGTCAGAACAGCTCAAACGAGATAGTCGAAAAGCTGAAGGTGCTCGATGTCAACACCTTAACGCCGATAGAGGCGATGGGCGTGCTGTACGAGTTGACAAAGAGCGCAAAGGAAATATAACGGGAGGAAGCCATGCCGAAGATTAAAGTCCTGCCAAAAGAAATAGCGGAGCTCATAGCTGCGGGCGAAGTGGTCGAGAGACCCGCGTCCGTTATAAAGGAGCTTATGGAGAACGCGATCGACGCGGGCTCTTCTTCGGTCACGGTTGAAATAAAAAACGGCGGAATAACTTATATCCGCGTAACCGACAACGGCTGCGGAATAAGCCGCGAAGATATACGCAACGCGTTCATAAGTCACGCCACAAGCAAGATAAGCACGCGCGACGATTTGTATGCGATCGGCACTCTCGGATTCAGAGGCGAGGCACTCGCCTCCATAGCCGCCGTTTCAAATGTCGAGGTGCTCACAAGAACCACTGAAGAGGAGACGGGAACGCGCTACTGCATAAGCGCCGGAGAGGAGACGCTGGTCGATGATGCCGGCTGCCCGCTCGGGACGACGATAGTAGTCAGAGATCTTTTCTTCAACACTCCCGCAAGAATGAAGTTTCTCAAAAAGGATGTCTCCGAGGCCAATGCAGTCGCCGGTATAGTTGACAAGATTGCGCTTTCGAACCCCGATGTTTCGATAAGATTTATAAGAGAGGGCAAGAGCGCCCTGTTTACCTCCGGAAGCGGCGACCTCAAAACCGCAGCCTATGAGATTTTCGGCAAGGACTTTGCGGACGGACTTATTGAAGCGGATTACAGCTTCGAGTCCGTGAAGATAAGCGGGCTTGTTTCGAAGCCGACAAAATCGCGTCCGAACCGCAATATGCAGTTCTTTTTTGTCAACGGCAGACTTGTGAAGTCCGGCACGGCTTCGGCGGCTCTGAGTGAGGCATATAAAAATTCGATAATGGTCGGTAAGTTCCCGTACTGCGTGCTCAATATAACCACCGCACCGGGTCTTGTCGATGTGAACGTCCATCCCGCGAAAATCGAAGTGCGCTTTGCAAACGAGCGCACGGTATTCAGTGCGGTATATTATGCCGCCAAAAACGCGCTTGAGCATCGGGACGAAGCGCCGAAGGTGACTATTCCGAGAACGGCGCAGACGGAGCTCTTCGAGCCTGTGCGCCCGAAAACCGAGCAGATGAGATTGCCGGAAAAGCAGCCCGATTTCTGGAACAGGATGTCATCCTCCGAATACCGCTCGGCGCAGCAGCCGGAAAAACCGACATATCAGCAGCCCGCTGCGCGCGAGGATATAATTACAGTGGCAAGCCCGGATAAAAAGCCCGAAACCGCAGACTCCGAGCCCTCGACCATTCAGCATTTTCTTGACGCTCAAAGGGCAAAAAAAGAAGAGAGCGCCGTCATCGAAGCGGATATACGGCCGGAGCTTTCGGCAGAAGCCGCAACGCTTCCCGACGAAAAGCCGGAAGAAACGGCTCGGGCTCTCGATACGGCTGTTGACGAGAAGCCCGCGGAGCTGCCCGTAACCGTTATCGGAGAGGCGTTCAAAACATACATTATTGTCCAACAAGGGGAGAGCATCTTTCTTGTTGACAAGCACGCGGCGCACGAAAGAATGCTGTTTAACGAGCTCGTCAAAAACGACAGCAAGCGTTCAACGCAGATGCTTTTGACCCCAATAACCGTGACACTCAGCAAAGAGGAATATTCTTCGGTGCTCGATAACCTTGATATGCTTATGCAGGCGGGGTTTGCGGTCGAGGATTTCGGATATTCCGTCGTGATAGTCCGCGAGTGTCCCATGGAGATATCGGCGGATGAGGTCGCCGATGTTGTCGCGGAGCTTGCGGGATATCTTGTTGAAAACAGACAGAAGCTCATATCCGAAAAGAAGGAGTGGCTTTTCAGTCTCATGGCGTGCAAGGCTGCGATAAAGGGCGGAATGTACACCACGGAATACGAACGCGAGCTTTTTATAAAGCGTCTTTTCGCAAGCCCGGAGATAAGATACTGCCCGCACGGCAGACCGGTCATGATCGAGATAACCAGGCGTGAATTGGAGAAGAATTTTGGACGGGTGTAAGAAGATTAAAATAGCTGCGGTAGTAGGTCCCACGGCGTCCGGCAAAACAAAGCTGGCGGTCGATATATGCCGCGCACTTTCCGGCGAGGCCGTTTCCTGCGATTCAATGCAGATATATAAATATATGGATATTGCGACTGCTAAGCCGACTGAGGAGGAGATGGGCGGTATACCGCATCATATGCTCAGTTTTCTTGAGCCGGGCGAGAAGTACAGTGTCGCAGCCTACTGCGAGCAGGCGGGCAGGTGTATAGAAGAAGTATCTGGCAGGGGAAAGCTTCCCGTTTTGGTCGGCGGAACAGGACTTTACTATTCATCCCTTGTTGACAATATAACCTTTGCCGAGGAGGACGACGGTATATATATCCGCAGCGAGCTTGAACGCCGCGCGGAAAGAGAGGGCATGGAAGCGCTTCATAAGGAGCTTTCGGACATTGACCCGGACACCGCGGCGCAGCTGCATCTCAATAACCGAGGACGTATCATAAGAGCCCTTGAGGTCTATTATAAAACCGGTGTCACAATGAGCGAACAGCAGCGCAGGTCGCGCCTTGCGGAGCCGAAATATGACTGCACTGCTATATGCCTCGATGTGCGCGACAGGCAGTTTTTGTATGACCGTATCGACAGCAGAGTTGATATGATGATAGACAGCGGACTTATCGACGAGGCGAGACGCTTTCTTTCGGGTGAGCTCGGAAAGACGGCGGGTCAGGCGATAGGCTATAAAGAACTGCAACCGTATTTTTCCGGAGAGATATCCTTGGGCGATGCAATAGACAATCTCAAGCGCTCCACGCGCCGATACGCCAAAAGACAGCTGACATGGTTTAAGCGCGACGGGCGTATAGAGCATTTATACATCGACGAAATGCCGTATGACGAGCTGCTGAAAAGAGCCGTTGAAATAATAGAGAGGGGGACTGCGGAATGAAAAAGGTAAAGGTAAACAAAAACGGCGTAAAAAAGATAATCGCGGCCGTTGCGGTGCTTTTGGCCGTTGCCGTGCTGTGCTACGAGATAAGCAATTTCAATTCTTCGAATGTGAAAACCCAGCCCGCCGCCGCCACGACATACCGCAACAGCATAACGGTGAAGATGTTTGCCGTGCGTGACGAGTCCCTGATAAACGGTTCGTCCTCACTCACTTATGTCCCGCTTTTGCAGGACGGCGAGCGCGTGGCGGGTGGTCAGGCTATTGCGGCACAGTTCGTAAAGGCCGATTCGGCTTCTGCATATGTTGACCTCGAGAGTCGTAAAAGCGAGCTTGCGAGGTACGAGAGCCTTAACAGCCAGCAGAATTTGAACGAGCTTGACATATCGAAGATAAATCTCCAGGCCGATTCGTATTTCTATGAGATGCTCGATGGTGTGCGTTCGGGCAAAATCTCCGGGCTTGAGAGCAGTGCGGAAAAATTCAGCGACAAGATGACCGCAAAGCAGATACTGATAAACGGAAATATCGATTTTTCAAAGAAGATAGCGTCGTTAAAGTCCGAAATAGCCTCTCTTACCGCAAAGGTCGGAAGTGTCGACTACCTCAAGGCAGACGATACGGGATATTATGTCTCGTCCGCCGACGGATATGAAAATACACTCAGCTTTTCAAATATTAAAAATCTCAGCAGCGACAAGATAAAGGCGGCGCTGTCCGCCTCTCCCGCCGCAGTGCCCGCCAACACAAAGGGCAAGCTGATACACGGATATACATGGTACTTTGTCGGGATAGTCAATAAGTCCGACGCCACAAGATTAAACGATGGAGACAGCGTAACGCTCAGATGCGACAATATGTCGCGCGACAGCATAAATGCCTCTGTGTATTACAGAGGCCCGATAAACACCGACGAGACGGTTCTTATACTTTCTTCGAAGATAATGGATTCCGACATAGCGAGACTCCGAACGGAGGATGTCGAAATAGTGATAAACGAGACCGACGGAATAAGAGTAAACAAATCGGCTGTCAGAGTTATTAACGGAGTTCAGGGTGTATACGTGCTCACCGGCAATATCGTCCGATTCAAAAAGCTTGACATTATATATACGGGCGAGGACTATGTGATTTCCAAGATGATAAAAGAGGACGTATACGATGAAAATAAAGTGCCGTATCTGAAAATCTACGATGCGGTCATACTTGAGGGAAAGGATCTTAAAGATGGAAAACTTATCGGTTACTGATGCGCGTTTGAGACTCCTTGAGGATAATCTGAAAAGAGTTCGCGACGAGATAGCGGAGACCGCCGTCAAAAACGGCAGAGACCCGCAGGAAGTGAAGCTTATGGCGGTGACAAAGACAGTTTCCGTAGAGCTTATAAATCACGCGATAGCCTGCGGAGTCGACCTTATAGGAGAGAACAAGGTTCAGGAGGTGCTGTTAAAGCGCCCCGAGCTCAATCTCGAGCACTGCAAGCTTCATCTCATCGGTCATCTGCAGAGCAATAAGATAAAGAAAATAGTCGGACAGGTTGATATGATACAGAGCGTCGATTCATTTGAGACCGCCCGTCAGATAAGCCGCCGTTCGGAGGAGCAGGGGATAAAAACCGATATACTTCTCGAAGTCAATATAGGCGAGGACGAGAAAAAATTCGGCTATTCCGCCGACGAGGTCGCCGACCGGCTCGCCGAAATAGCCGAGCTTGAGCATATCAGGGTGCGCGGAATGATGACAGTTGCTCCGAATTTCAAAGATTCTGCAAAAAATCAGTGTGTTTTTGATAATATGCACAAACTGTTTATTGACATTGGTGCCAAAAAAATGGATAATATATATATGGACATATTGTCTATGGGTATGTCCGGCGATTTTAAAGAAGCGATAGCGGCGGGTTCGACGCTTGTGCGTGTGGGCTCGGCGATATTCGGAGACAGGCAATATTAAGTTTTTTTATAAATACGGGAGGAAAATATTATGAGTATCTTTGATAAGGTGAAAAATTTTATCGACAATTCCGATGAAGACACTATCGATGAAAATATCGAAAACGTCTATGACGATTCTGCCGATGACACATACGCATCCGACAGCACCGATTCCGCGAAGTCTTTCGGGGATTTCGGTGCAGCCTCAAGACCGTCTGCTGCGTCTTCGATGCCCAATATAGTCGACCTGCGCTCTTCCAGCCGCACTCCGGTCGTACTTAAGAAGCTTGACAGATATCTTGATGTTCAGAGCGTAGCCGATGTTCTCAACGAGAAGAGAATAGTTATCCTTAATCTTGAAACCTGCCCCGCAGACGATTCGAGACGTATTATCGACTTCCTTTCCGGTGTCGCATATGCAAATTCCGGCGATATCAAGAAGGTTGCCGGCAAGGCTTATATTATTACTCCCGACAGCGTACCGCTTTCAGGTGACGTGCTCGAGGATATCGAGAGCATGAGCGAAGGATATTTCGATTGATGTTTATTTCCCAGTTAAGAGGTGTAGATAATGCTTAAACCCGAACAGCTCAAATCTCATCGTTTTATTTCCGCCGGACGCGGGACTTACGAGGCAGAAGATGTTGATTCGTTCTTACGCGAGGTATCCGCATCTTATGAAAAGATGTTTAAGGAAAACGGGGATCTCGTTAAAAAAATGAGCCTTCTTGCAGAGAGAGTTTCTCAGTATAAGAAGGATGAGGACAATATCAGGCGTGCTTTGCTTACCGCAGAGCGCATGGCGGACAAAATTCAGCGCGAGGCTCAGCAGAGCGCGCAGGAGCAGCTCGATTCCGCCGAAAAGAGAGCGCAGGAGCTTGTTTCTTCGGCGCAGAACAGAGCCGATGTCCTTGAAACAGCGGCTTCGGTAAAGGCGTCGCAGCTCACGGAAGAGTCAAACCGAAACGCAACCGAGCGCATAACCTCCGCAGAGCGCACCGCCTCCGCCATGATAAGCAATGCGGAAGCAAAGGCTAACGAGATAATCGAGAGCGCAAAGAAAAATGCACAGCTTGAGCTTGACAGAATAAATGCCGCTATACGCGTAAATTCGGCGGCGCTCGAGAAGCTTGAAACCGAAGTTGCGGTATTCCGCAATTCCGTGCTCGACGCTTACCGTAAGCATATAGATATCATATCTTCGCTTCCTGAGCAGCAGGATGTGCCTGTTATCCCGACTGTAAATACGGACGAGTATATTTCGGACAGCCCCATATCCGTCGAGGATGAGACAAACAACGTCGATATCGTTGAAGAAGTCGAAGAAGCAGAAGTGACAGAAGAGCCCGCAGAGACCGAAACCGCGGAAAACGACGGCGATTCGGTTGAAGACGCCGAACCGCAGGACGCTGTTGCAGCGTTTGAGGACGAGCCCGAATTCAGCGAAGAGAATGCGGCTCCCGATGAAATTGTAGCCAACGATATACTCATGCAGTCGCAAGATTCGGAGAGCGATACATACGATCCCATGGCCGCGGCGGAGGAGACTGTCTCCGATTCCGACGAGACGGAGGACGGCGACGATTCCGCAAACGGCTTTGTGATAAACTTCGGCGTTATAGAGCATCATATCACGCCCGACGAGTTTGAGGATGACGACGACGCGGAGGACGACACCGACGAAGTTCTTGCCAATGTCGATAATTTTTTAGACGGCGACGATGATGACGATAATGACGACGATGATGATGACGACGATCATCCCCGCCATTCTCGCTTCAGAGGTTTCTTTAAAAAATAAGTTTTTGAGGTTTTTATGATTCAAGCAATAACCCTTCTGGTGATTGCCGCGCTTGTGGCTATCGACCAGGTTATAAAAGTTGCTGTTGTCAACCGCTTTGCGGCGGGCGACAGCATGGATATTCTTTTCGGTCTTATCCGCATCCGCTATGTCGAGAACACCGGTGCGGCGTTCAGCTCCATGCAGAATCAGACGGTTTTTCTGACGATTTTTACGGCGGTTGTTATAGTCATGTTTATTTTCCTGCTCATGACGAAGAAAATTAAGCCCGGTTTTATTTACTGGTGTGTGGCGGTTATTATAGCCGGCGGTGCGGGTAACTTTGTTGACCGCGTTGCAAGGGGATTTGTTGTCGACTATATCGAGCCCACCTTTGTCAATTTTGCGGTTTTCAATTTTGCCGATTGCTGTGTTACCGTCGGCGCCGCTCTGCTTATAGTGAAAACGGTATATGACTTGATAAAAGAAAACAAGAAATATCTGTCGGACGACGACAAGAAAGCCGAAGACGGCGGAGATGAGAAAAATGTCTGAGCCCTTGCCCGGAGGTTATTCGCTGAGCTTTTCGGTCGATTCCGAAACGGCGGATCAGCGTATTGACCGCACGGTAGCGGATGCTTTCCCGGAGCTCTCGCGTTCCCGTATTCAGCATATGGCGGAAAACGGCTGTATAACGGTCAACGGAAAGACTGTCGGCAAGAGCTTCAAGCCGAAGGTCGACGATGAGGTGGCTGTCTATATCGAACCCGCTCAGGACGATACGGCGCAGCCGGAAAATATTCCGCTCGATATACGGTATGAGGATGACTGTATGCTCGTTGTCAACAAGCCCAAGGGCATGGTGGTTCACCCTGCGCCGGGAAACAGGAGCGGAACGCTTGTCAACGCGCTGCTGTATCACTGCGGCAGCAGCCTTTCGGGAATCAACGGAGTTTTGCGCCCCGGCATAGTTCACAGGATAGATAAGGATACGAGCGGATTGCTGCTGGTTGCGAAAAACGATATGGCGCACGCCTCGCTTGCGCATCAGATTAAAGAACACAGCCTGACCCGCGAATATGCGGCGGTGGTTTACGGTAAACTGCGCGAGCCCGAGGGGATAATAGACGCTCCGATAGGCAGAAATCCCAATGACAGAAAGAAAATGACCGTTACGGATAAAAATTCCCGACCTGCGGTCACTCATTATTACACAGTAGAAGAATATGAAAAATTTACTTTTGTCCGCCTGCGGCTCGAAACAGGCCGAACTCACCAGATAAGAGTTCATATGGCGTATATCGGTCATCCGGTGGCGGGCGATGCGGTATACGGCCCGCAGAAGAATGTGATAACAGAGCTCGGCGGCCAGTGCCTGCACGCAAGGCTTTTGGGCTTTGACCATCCGGTAACAGGGGAGAGGATAGAGCTTTCCTCCGAGTTGCCCGAATATTTTGAAAAATTTTTAAGAAAAATCAGAAAGTGATAAATATGAAGACAGACTTTTCCGATTGGCTGATAATTTCCGATGTTGACGGCACTCTGAACACCAAGCTCAGAACATTGCCGGAGCGGAATCTGAAGGCTATTACGCATTTTGTCAAAGACCTCGGCGGTCATTTTACTCTTGCCTCGGGAAGAAATATATCTTCGCTCAGAAAGCATTATGAGCGCCTGCCGATAAAATCCACGCCTGCGGTTATCTTAAACGGTGCCGGAATTTACGATTATGAGCATGAGAGGATGCTTTCATTTCATGCTATAGACGAGCGCGGCATAGATATAGTAAAGCGCGTGAACGAAAACTTTCCGCATATACAGATAGAAATTTGCACGGACAAAGAGATATTTATTCTCAATCCCGGCGTTTTCAGCGGTGCGATGTCGCTTGCGGATCGCATACCGCATCAGAATTTCAAAAAGTTTGATGATGTCCCGAAGAAGAATTGGGGCAAGGTTATATTTATGGGACTTCCGCCCATAGTCTCGCGTATGGTGAAGTATCTTAACTCCACAGACAGCGACGGTGTCACGTATATGTCGTCCTCGGTAGCGAGCTACGAGATGCTGCTCGAGGGAACCAACAAAGGCACATCGGCGCTTGAAATAGCCGATATGCTCGGTGTTCCGCATGAGCACACCGGAGCAATAGGCGACTATTTTAACGACTTTGATATGATAAAGAGTGTCGGTGTTCCGGCGGTCTGCGGTCAAGCGCCGCAGGAGATGAAGGATGCAGCAACATTTGTTGCGTGTCACTGTAATAAGGGCGCCGTTGCCGATTTTCTCGAATATATTGAAAAAGATTGCCAATAAATACATTATTACAGGAGGTGGCTGTTGTGGACACAATTGTCAGCAAACAGTTGAAGATCAAAGCTTGTAAGGTGAGAATGGGTGCAATTGAAGGCGTTTATAATGCAAAGTCCGGTCATCCGGGCGGCTCGCTTTCAATCGCCGATATCCTGACTTACCTCTACTTCCATCGGCTCAACATCGACCCGAAGAATCCGCAGTGGGAAGATAGGGACAGGCTCGTCATGTCGAAAGGTCATGCCGCGCCCGCCTATTATTCCGTGCTTGCGCACAGAGGATATTTCCCCGTCGAGGAGCTCAAAACACTCAGAAAGAGCGATTCGAGACTTCAGGGTCACCCGAACATGAGAACCGTTCCCGGCGTCGATGCCAGCACCGGTTCGCTCGGTCAGGGAATCTCCGTAGCCGTCGGCATGGCTCTCGGTGCAAAGCTTTCGGGCAAGAGCTTCAGAGTTTATACCATTCTCGGCGACGGCGAGATTCAGGAGGGTCAGGTCTGGGAGGCGGCAATGTATGCCTGCGCTAAGGGTCTCGACAATCTTGTTGCGGTTGTTGATAACAACAATCTTCAGATAGACGGAACGATCGCAGAGGTCAATTCGCCTTATCCGATAGCCGAGAAATTCAAGGCTTTCGGCTGGAATGTTCTTGAGATATATGCGGACAGCTTCGATGAGATGGACGCGGCTTTCAATGCGGCTATAGAGTTCAAGGGTAAGCCCACCGCAATAATCGCCAAGAGTGTCAAGGGCAAGGGCGTTTCCTTCATGGAAAATCAGTGCTCATGGCACGGTAAGGCTCCCAACGAGGAGCAGTACAAAGAGGCTATGGAGGAGCTCAACGCTACTCTCACAAGCCTCGAAGCCAACTAATTTCAGTGAAAGGAATGTCGTGCTATGGCAGAAATTATAAAAGCGGCAACGCGTGACGGTTACGGCAAGGCGCTCGTAGAGCTCGGAGCCATAAATGATAAGCTCGTCGTTCTTGATGCAGACCTTGCAGAGGCGACTAAGACAGCAATGTTCAAAAAGGCATATCCGGACAGATTCTTTGATACCGGCATTGCCGAGTGCAACATGATAGGTGTTGCCGGCGGACTTTCGACCATCGGATACACTGTATTTGCCAGCTCTTTTGCAATGTTCGCCGCAGGCCGTGCTTTTGAGCAGATAAGAAACACTGTGGGCTATCCCCATCTTAACGTCAAAATCGGTGCTACCCATGCGGGTATATCCGTCGGTGAGGACGGCGCGAGCCATCAGTGCTGCGAGGATATAGCTCTCATGCGTACCATCCCCGGTATGGTTATAATCAATCCCGCCGATGATGTTGAGGCGAGAGCGGCTCTTTTCGCCGCTGCGGAGTATGACGGCCCCGTCTACCTTCGCTTCGGTCGTCTTGCAGTGCCGAGATTCAACGATCCCGACAACTACAAGTTTGAAATCGGCAAGTCGGTTCAGCTCGCAGACGGTAAGGATGTGACTATAATCGCTACGGGTCTTATGGTCAACGAGGCTCTTATGGCAAGAGATATGCTTGAAAATGAAGGCATATCCGCAAGAGTTATCAATATGCACACCATAAAGCCGATTGACAGGCAGGCAATTATCGACGCCGCAAGAGATACGGGAGCAATTGTTACCGCAGAGGAGCATTCCGTTATCGGCGGACTCGGCGGAGCCGTCAGCGAGGTTATTTGCGAAAC
>OJOP01001345.1_pt1 | contig 11403 bp, 12 predicted proteins | sample 1598161 | NCBI WGS metagenome assembly OJOP01 (sample SAMN01915206, study PRJEB22387) | human gut metagenome | isolation source: stool | host: Homo sapiens | place: USA | reverse complement strand
AGATATAAGAATCCGCCCCTGCTTCGTATCCCCCGATGCGCGAATCATCGGAGCTGCGGGCCGTAAGCAGGATGAACGGGATATGTGAGGTCTGTATGTCGCCTTTCAGCCTGCGGCACAATTCCATGCCGTCCATGCGGGGCATCATCAGGTCGGACACAATCAAGTCCGGCAACTCCGTCCGTGCCGCCTGTTCGCCCTCCACGCCGTCGCGCGCTTCCACCACACAAAAGTCCTTTTGCAGTTGCTCCATCAGGAAATGACGGAATTCGTCGTGATCCTCCACCACCAGAATCTTCTTCCGTCCCGTCTCCGTGGGCGGCATGTCGTGGATTTCGCTCTCTTCGTCCCGATATTCCGCCTTTTCTTCTGCCGCAGGTGCCGCCCCTCCGCCATGCAGGTCGGTCGGGATATACAGGGTGAAGGCCGTGCCTTCTCCCGTCCGGCTTTCCACCGTGACCTTTCCTTCATGCAGTTTGGTGTACTCGCGCACCAGATGGAGACCTATGCCGCTGCCTTGTCCGGCCGGTTGTCCCTCCGTGGCTGTCTGATAGAAACGGTCGAAAACGAAGGGCAAATCCTTTTCCGCAATGCCGCATCCGGTGTCTTCCACCCTGACCGCCGCATACGGCCGTCCGTCTTCCGATACCTTCTCCAGCGTGACCCGTACCTGTCCGTGCGCGGAGGTGAATTTGAAGGCATTGGAAAGCAAGTTGTTGAGTATCTTATACATCTTGTCGGAATCGTAATTCATGAAAAGACGTTCCACCTTAGGCTCGAAGGAAAGTTCTATCTCACGGCTTGCCGCCAAGTCGGTGAACTGCCTGACAGCTTCTTCCAAGAAAAAGACCATGTCGTTCATCTTCAACCTGAGATGCTCGCCCTTCATTTCCAATTTACGGAAATCGAGCAACTGGTTTACCAGATTGAGCAGGCGGCGCGCATTATTGTAAATAGGTTCCAACTTCTTTTTCAGCTCCGGTTCGCCCGTATCGTGGATGAGTGCCCCCAAAGGCGTAAGAATCAGGGTGAGGGGAGTGCGGAACTCATGGCTGATGTTCGTGAAGAAGCGGAACTTCATCTGGTCGAGCTCTTCGCGCTGTTTCCGTTCGTTGGCTTCTTGAGCCATCTGGATTTTGAGCTGTGCCCGCCTCCGGAACCTTCTCCACGACCAGACCATCAAACCGGCAGCCAGCACGACGTACACCGCGATGGCCCATGCCGTCGCCCAAAACGGTGGCGCAATGGTAATGGTTATTTCGGCCGGTGTCTTCCCCCAAATCTTGTCCCCGTTGGCGGTGTAGACCACGAATTTGTACTCGCCGGGCTGTAATCCGGTATAGGTGGCGCGTCCGCTCCCGTCGGCCACCACCTCGTTCCACTCCTTATCGTAATTCAGCAGTTTATACTTATAGTAAGTGTGCGAAGGGTTGACATAATTCAGGCCTGAAAATTCTATCATGACGAAATTCTCGTCGTGACGGAGCCGGATTTCCGACGTTCGGTCCACGGTCTGCGTCAGAATCACATGCCCGTTGTATGCCTCGTTTACTTTCAACGGGTTGTTGAACAGATAGAAACGGGTGAAGACGGGATGGTTGTCGCTTCGGTCGTATCGGATTTCCGAAGGATTGAAATAATTGAATCCGTGGGCTCCGCCGAAGAACAAGAGCCCGGACCGGGTTTTCAAAGCCGCATTTTCATAAAACTTGCCTCCTTGCAACCCGTCGGTTTCCCCATAGCTCACCACGGAAAATCCTTTCCCGGCAGGGTCTTCACGAGGTGCGATTTTACAAAGTCCGTTCAACGTGGAAGCCCATACCATTCCCTCGTTGTCCTCCAACAAGGCCGTGACGGCATTGTTGGGCAGTCCGTCGGACTCGGTCAGCACCGTGGCTTCCTTGTGGCGAGGGTCAAACACCAAGATGCCGTCTTCCGTCCCGAACCATTCCACGCCGTGGCGGTCTTTCAGCATGCAGAAATATTTGGTGTCGGCATACCGCTGTTCTTTCAGAAAAGCCGGAATCCACACGCTGTCTTTCTGCGTGTCGTAATAGTAGATGCCGCTGTTGCCCAAAGCGGCGAACGTATGGCCGTCCACCGGATAGAAGGCATGAACCACGGCGTATGAACGGAGTTCGGGATGACGGTCGTGCAACATATAGGCAATCTTTCCCGTGGCCGGATCGAAACGTCCGACCCCGCCGGTCACACTGGCCCAATAACGGCCTTCGCTGTCTTCGTATAAAGCACGGGATATGTTCTGGTTAGGGTCTTGTTCCCAATTCACCGTAGAACGGAGAAGGTTGCGAACCTGTCCGCCCTCAATGCAATAAAAACCGTGAAGGAAGGTACCCACCCATATACGTCCGCCCTTGTCCTTAAAGACGGAAAGGCAAATGTCATTCGGTTCGGCCTTGAATACTTGCTCCATCGCACCGGTAGACGGTCGGAAACGGAAGAGGCCGAAAACGCCTCCGATAAGTACAGACCCGTCGGCGTCCTCCAGAAAGCACCGGATGCTCTCGCTGGTGACGGACGAATAGCGGTTCACGGTGTGACCGAGAGAGAACTTCTGCATGCTGGGATGGTAATAACACAAGCCCTGAAAGAGGGTGCCCACCCATATCCCCTCGTTCCGGTCGGAAAATACCGTGTAAATATCGTTTTCCAATGTCCCTCCGTCGGTCAGTTCCAGTGCAGGAAGTGCGGTCACCTCGAACGTCCGGGCATCGATGATGCGGAGGCCGGATTTGGACGTGCCGACCCACACATTGCCGTCCCGGTCCAAATCCATGCACGTGAAGAAGTTGGAAAGTCCGCTTATGCCGCATGCCTCCTTCCAAGTGCGTTCCATGCGATTGTAGAAGAATAGTCCGTTGTTGTACATCAGCCAGATGTTTCCCTGGGCATCCGGATGCAGGTATATGCGGTCGGTAAGCCGGTTGATGACATGCAGGAAACGTGTCTCTTGCGACACGAACTCGGCCGAAGAGTAGTCCCAGTAGCGAATCAGTCCGCTTTCATACACAATCCAACAGAGATTCTTGTATTGCGTCATTTCCACCGGTACGCCGTATTTCCGGGTAAATTCACTGCCGCCATCCTCAATGGTGCGCAAACGCCCCTGTTCCACGTCGTAGAAGGAGACGGTATTGTCTTCGGTCACGAACCAATAATTCTTGTAATCGTCTATAAACAGGTTCTTCAGCCGCCGATTTATTCCCATGGAAGCCAACACCTCGGAGACGGAATAATCATATTGTCCGCTCTTCATGTCGAGCAAAAGCAGGTAGCCCAACTCTTTGAGCCACATCCGTCCTTCGCGGTCGTAATACTCTTTGGGCGGACGGTCGTATGCCCAAATGTATTTACGTGTCTTGTCGTATGGGAATCGGTCGAACGTGGCACCGTTGTAAATGTTCAGAATGAACCCGGTCTTGATGGCGATACAACCTTCTTCCGTCATCGTCAGGCTGCGGATTTGTCCGTCCGAAAGTCCGTCCGAAGCATCGATAAGGCGGAATTTGTATTGACGGTCTTGTGCGTGGAGGCACGAGGCCAGCAACAGGAACAACATCGGAACGACTGTCCTTATGGCACGCTTTCCTGCTTTTCGTTTTACGGTATCCATGGCTTTTCTTTCAAATAACAAATGATGATTAGACAAAGATAGGCAATCGGCACCACTTGACGTAGGATATTTTGGTTCAAAATATAGGTTGTTTTGTTGCATTGTGCTGAATCGGCCGTCTTTTTCGGACATTTTCCCTCATGCCGTGGCTAGAAAAACATCCTTCAGGCGCATTTGGTTCAGAACGACATAAAAGATGCTTTTTTTCATCCGTCCCCGTACGGTATTTACCTGCTAACTTTGCCACGGTTCATTAAAAACATTTACCATGAAGAAAAGATACTTGATAGTCATGACACTGTGCAGTTCGTTATGGCTGAATGCACAAAACTTCATCCATCCCGGCATGTTGCATACGCAGACCGACCTGGACCGGACAAAAGCCAAGGTAGAAGCCGGCGAAGAGCCTTGGGCTTCCGCTTACAGGAAACTGCTGACCAGCCCGCATGTCAGTTTGGACTGGAAGGCAGCTCCGGTCGAGAAAATCGTACGCGGAGGCCGGACGATTTGGGAACCCGACCCGGACAATTACCAGTTGGCTTACCGGGATGCCGCCACGGCTTACCAATGTGCGTTGGTCTGGCACATATCCGGCGATAAGGCGTATGCGGACAAGTCCGTCCAAATCCTTAATGCTTGGGCCAAGACCTGCAAGAAGGTGAGCGGAGACACGAATGCCTGTCTGGCATACGGGCTGTATGGCTACCAGTTTGCCAACGCAGCCGAACTGATGCGCGACTATCCGGGATGGGATGCCACGGACTTCGGACGATTCAAAGAATGGATGCTGAAAGTGTGGTACCACGGAGTAATCGGTTTCCTGCAAGGACGCAACGGGACACAAGACGACCATTATTGGTCGAATTGGGGCTTGTGCAACGTGCTGTGTGCGATGAGCATCGGTATCTTGTGCGACGATGTCTTCATCTACAACCAAGCTACGGAGTATTATAAATATATGGAAGACCACCGTTATGGCGAGTCGCTGCATCATTTGGTCTGGAAACTTCATCCGGACGAACGCGGCCCCTTCGGCTATTTCGGGCAGATGCAGGAATCCAACCGCGACCAAGGGCATGCTGCCATGGCGCTTGCGTTGGCCACAGACCTTTGCGGCACGGGGCGAAACCAAGGCGATGACTTTTATGCCCAGAAGGACGACCGTATCGTATGTGGGTTTGAATACGTCAACGCCTATAATTCCGGAGTGGACGACTTGCCGAACAGTCCTTATACGAATTGCGACGGGACTTTCATGAGAATGGGAGACGGAGGACGGGGAACCAACCGTCCGGCTCAAGCCCGTATCGTGAATTACTATGAAAACATACGAGGCATAGAGGTGCCTTACTCCAGAAAGATGCTCGAAATGAACGAAAACGGTATAGACGCAGGAGGCGGATTCGGCGGAGGGAACAGCGGCGGATACGACCATTTGGGTTTCAGTACCCTGATGTGTACGCTCGACCCGTTGGAGGACAAGACTAAAGTCCCCACGGTCCTGAGTGGAAAAATCGCGTATGAAGGCCGTGAAATCGACCGGCCTGACGTGAACTGTATCCCCAAAGGGGCGACCGTGACCCTGACGGCCCTATTGCCGGACGGAGAAACGGATACCGGTAAATGGACATGGGACGATGACCCGGCATGCACTTCTTCCACACGTGACATCGTGTTGGACACTTCGCGTACCTTCCGTGTGCATTATACCAATGAAAAAGGCGTGAACAACACGCAGTTGTTCGCCCTTCATGTGGAAGGGGAGGGATGGACCGGCAACTTTACTCCTTATTATAAAATGAACGGTACCACGGGAACAGACACGTTGATTTACGTGAAGAAATATGATGATCTGACATTTGGGATGGAGTATATTGATACTCCTGTGCGTGAATGGAAGTGGGAAAAAAGTACCAATGGGCAGAATTGGAATGCACTGAGCCACAACGAAAATCTGATGACGCTGCCGAGCGTTTCATCGAATGCTTATTACCGGGTGACAATGACCAATCAGGCCGGTGCCCGATTACAACAAACGTTCCGCGTGGAGGTGTCGGAAATAGACCCGTTCATTGCGTATGGCGACGGTAAAAACTATAGCGGGACGACCTTGGCCGTGCCACGCCACACAGCCGTGTCTTTGTACGCCTCGCCGAACTCCCTGCTCGCCCAGTCAGCCAACTCCACACGCATTTACAAGTGGATACTCGACAAAGACACCATACAAGCCGACACACTGACTTTCCACCTGAACGATTTGGGCGGAAAAGTGGCTGATCTGAACGATACTTTGTGTGTCGGAGTGTTGGACACCTGCATGGAATACACGTTGATGTTCCACCGCGTTTCACAAACAGGCTCAAAAGCCGAAACCGTTTTGCATTTCAACCTGCCGGTATATGAGACCAATACGCTCGAACCGCAAGCCAAAGACAGTTTTTATATTAAAGACCCGCAAACCGGCCGGTATTTGAGGAATACGGATGCCACGTTCACCGGTCTGGACGAAACCGGCGACCAGTCTTTTTTGTGGAGGATACGTCCCATGCCACTTTATGGCGACCGTTACATGTTTGTCAGCCAAACGGATAACAATAAACATTTGTCTGACGAAGGGACACTGACTACAAAGAATGATTATTCCAAACATTCCTTCAATCTCTTCCGCAAATATTCGGATGAAGACCTGTATGCCATCGGTCTTTCTTCGACCTCAGGCTCAGGTTTTCTCGAAACCAGTGCCGACGATCCGTCCTTAAGCGTAACTAAAGGAAGCGTGTTTTCGGAATTTCCTTTCGTCATAATCCGGAAAGTACAACCGGACGACCCTACCGGCATCAAAGACTGCCGGGACGAAACAGAGTATACCGTAAATCCCATCGTCAGCTATTCCTGCCACGGACAGGAGTTGTACTTGAAGAGCAAAGAAGCCGGAATATTACGTATTTACTCGTTATCCGGCGTGCTTCTGCAAACGGAAACCTGCGGAATGGGGGACAACCATATACGTCTCCTCTCTCGGAACAAAGGGATATGTATCGGATTATACGCTACTTCTACAGGCAAACGCCAATCCATTAAAATTACAAGAAATAGCGTCATATAGAAAAATTGTTCATAAGTTGTCCGCATCAAACTGATGCGGTAGGTATGAGTTTTGCCCCTAAGGTAGAGATTGTTTTCAGATAATAACAACAAAAAACGACCGATTCCCTTATGAACATACATAAAGAAATAGACCTGTGCAATGGATGCGCAGGTCTATTTCTTTAATTATTGCAATCAAATGGATTTGAATCAATCTTCGATGGCCGCCTGCGCCGCAGCCAAAAACGCTTATCTATCAACTGGCTACATGGTGTTGTTAAACAATTCTACAACAACTCATCACTCCGTTCATAAAATATCTCGCCCACACGGTCTATGTGCTCTCTAATCGGAGTACCGGCATTCTTGTTGTAATCCACCAAGTCCACCTTGTAAAGCAGTCCCAAATCTTCGATTCGGATGTTTATGTCCATCAACTCTTCAAAAGGGATGATTCCATCGCCTGTTATCGCCAAATCAATATCTGATCCTTCTTTGTAGTTCCCTTTTACCCGTGACCCGAAAATTCGGACTTCACGTATGTCATGGAATTGCCGGAACACTCCGCATAGTCCGGAAATCACGCTGTCACTTAAACCGTATCTCATAATTCACTTTCTTCTATCCGTACTTTCTCCTTGGCAAGTTTGTCATCAAGCTCTTTCAATAAAGGAGCAAATGATTCATAAATCTGCCGTGCCACTTCCTCTGCTTCGCCCTCATTGTATGTATGTGATGTGGTAACTCGTGCCATGGCCATTCTCCGCCAACCGTCATGGTTTTCAATTAACCCATCTTCAAAGGCTTTCCTCAACGTGCCGTTAGGCCCTTGCATAAACTCGTAGCCTTTGTACTTCAGCAGGTCTTGGAGCACTTTCCATCCGAGTTCAAAAGTGTATTCAAACCGTTGTATGAGACCTTCCATCTCCAACTCTGACAACTTCCCGGGTTCAATGCCGGACTCCGTAACCTCCAAAATACGTTTGCAAGCACGGTGGTAATTATCGTATCGCTGCATCCAGCGTATGTCTTGTTCCATGATTCTTTATTTGTTCGTTAAAAGATAAACATTCATTTGTATTTAGGTACATTACAAGTTTACAGTTCTCTGTTTAAAGTTATCATTTCGTCAATCAATACTTTTTGTATTTTTGCCTCATGAGAAAAAACGTCTACATAGAAGTATTCAATCTTTTCGCATCTGAACTTTTAGAAGCGGAGGCAAGCGAAGAGATGGATATGATTTTGAGCATCATGTCGCATCTTGTTGCTTGGAAACGCGACAAGAAAATGAACGTCCTTGTACCTGACCACTATTTTCTCAAAGTGCTGCTTCCTGAATTTGAAAAAAGGTTAGGTGCCAAGTTCAAGGCGGATGAATGAAAGCTCATTTCTTAGACGCTCGTATTCTTGCTCAGGCATCTTACCCTTGAATAGCTTTTCCCTGTTGTTCCAAAAGTGCTTGCAATCATCTTTTGCCGCTTCTGTGCAAAGTCCCTTTTCCTTTGACATCATGTATTCTGAATAGAGTATATCGCAATGCTTATAAACAAGACGTAAATCCGTAACGGAATAATTCTTCGCGTCATATTGCATAAGCAAGTCCTTTTCTTTCTTCCAAAGTAGGAAATCATCTATTTTGTCCATCTTCTTTTAGTTACATGGTTCTTTGGTCGATTTTTAAATTACAAATATTGTTCAACATAATATGCGTTATCTTTGTAATTTAAACTTATAGACTTGCAGAGCAATTCTTATTGCCTTGCGGTGCAAAGATAGAGAATAAAACTAAATAATTCGATAATAAATCTAAATAATTCGATGTGATAACATTGTTTAACTATTGAGCTATGGAACTAAAAGAACGTCTTATGCAGTTTATTTCTTACAAGAGAAAAACGGTGCAAGCATTTGAGTGTGAAGTCGGCCTTAGTAATGGTGCCGTTGGCAAGATGGGAAATAACACAAGAAGAAGCACGTTGGATAAAATATCTAATATTTATCCTGAATTAAATATAACGTGGCTTCTCACAGGTGAAGGTGAAATGTTGAAAACGAATGGTTCTGCCATTGCCTCCGGCGACGGTTCTGTAGCTGTAAGCGGAAACAATAATAGGAACGTTGTTGCTGGAAACGAGACAGCCCTACTCCAAGAGCGGATACATCATTTGGAGGAGTTAGTGTCTGAAAAAGAAAGATTAATTCAAATTTTAATGGAGGGAAGAAAATGAAAAAGTTGTTTTTATTTTTATCTTTATCGTTCATATTTCTTTCATGTAATTCAGAAAAGTCGGAAAAGAAAGAAAACGATAATACAAAAATCGGCAAGTATTTGTATTTGACTGATGACAGTATTCTTCATAGTGAGCTGAATTGTGTTGGTATAATCACGGCTAAGTATAAAGATGGACATAAAGTAACAGGAATGAAATTTGTCGATACTTTGGCCATAGTTTATGATGGTTGTGTGTCGTATTGCACATGGTGCTTTAATGATGCTCTGTATGAACAAGTACAGGGTATGATTAAAAGAAATTATGGACAGAAAGGAAAAGGAGGAGAGTAGATGAGAAAAATCCAATTAATTTTTATATTCTTTTTTATAGTCTTATTCCAAAGCTCAATTGTTTACGCTCAAATCAACAAAGGGACATGGCGTGATAACAGATGTGTCTATACTAATGAAACATATAACTTACAATGGGATTTATCCGGTGCAGAATGGCGTGTTGCAGAAGATTATAGACTTCCTGAGAACATGATTTTTTGTGCAGCCATGCAGGGTGATTTTCTAAGTGTCTCTCTTTGCGCTTTCAAATCCACAGAGAAACTGGATGAGGATGATTTATGGGAACATTCAGATGAATTCATTAATGGCTACATAGGAAGCTTAACAGAAGGCTATCAGTTATTACCTGGTATCAAGAATAAAAAGATTGATTATGAGAAGTGCTATTTCTTATTCAAAAAATCACTTAGATTCGGTTGCCTCCATCAAGTTAGCGATGCACGGATAGGAAATAATCCGATTAAGATGTTAAGCGGAGGATATGCTTTTGAGAAAGACAACACTTTGTTTGTGGCAATGATTATGCTCCCTTACGAATATGTAGAAACTTATGGAAATGAAGTTGTGGATATGTTTTTCAGAAAACTATCATATATAGATGCAACAAAAGAAGCTAAAAAGTAACATTATAGATATAGAAAAGAAATATATTTTAATCGTCAAAACTATAAAATTAGGCACCTATTTATAGCATATCTATTCGTCTTCAATGGAAGATATATCAAAATGGACGAAAAACATTCTTACACCCAAATAAATACAAGATATTTAGAAATTTATAAGATAATATGACTATGAATATAAAAGCACCAATTACCGTATTGTTTGCATGTTCCCTACTAACAGGATGCTCTGACGGTGATGTCTACATCTGTACCGGACCGCAATCAGAAGCATACCACAAGTCAGATGATTGTAAGGGACTTAGAAGATGCAGTGGAACAATAGAGAAGATAAGCAAGGAGGATGCAAAATTCATAGGCCGTAGAGCGTGCAGGTTTTGTTATTGACTGCATTTTCCACCTAAAGATAACGCATATTATGTTGAATTCAAAGCAAATGGAAGTAAAAAAGTACCCTTTAGTAAAAAAAGTATCTATCACCGACACGCTACTCCTCATCCCCCACGGTTCCGTGGCCCGTTACAGTTACCGCGACATGTATCTCACCAGCGTGCGTTCCGCAGTCACCCGTCTCAACCAGTTGGCCGGGAAAGAAGAATTCAGTGTAACGGTCTACAACAACGGAGAAGAGTTCGATGTCGCACGGAAATAAGGAATGAGTATGATGTTGATGGGTTTCTTTTTGCTTATAGGAGGGGGATTCTCATTAGCCATAAATAGTGCTTGTATCCATTGGGAGGATGACGACCCTATGGCTAACGATGAAAAGGCAGCCGTATACATTTCAGCCTGCGCCACTGCTGTTGGAGTAGTGATGATGGTCATCTCGTGCATCATTTACCTAAAGCAACCGACGGTACGATACACCATAGATGCCCACTACTTGAACGGCGATGTCATGAGGATTTGCCTGACAGGCACAAGCGAGCCTTGCATAGAGGCCTATCACGGTACGTACAAGGTTAAGACTAATAGGCAAGAAGAGCTTGGCGTGGTACGCTTCGACCTTGTTGCCACCGATACGATAAAGACAACGGAACAATAAAACAAAGGAACTATGGAAAGTCCAATCGTAAGCACATTCATCCATGAAGACATCCTGCTGAGTGTAGACACAGACAAGGTGCAAGCGGTCAGTTTGGAGGACTACGACGTACCCAAAGGTGAAAAGCCGAAGCTCCTGTACCGTCCGCTCACCAAGGAAGAGAAATGGGAAGTTATCTGTTCGTCGTTCGCCTATGGCAAAAGCGGCAAGTTGTACTGGTTTTTTAAGTCCCTTATCCTCTGGTGGACGAAAGACTTGTACCCAAAGCAAGGTGCTCCAAGTAAGCCCCGCTCGAATTTTACGAGGATATTCCCATTCATCAGGCGAAGACGACAAAGTCCGCTTCAAGTTCATTCATGCCACACATAATCATTAATTTTTAAGTTACCGCTGGAAAAGCCACGCGACTTTGACCCTTTTGGGCACGCAGGATTGCCCCCTTTGG
>OJOP01001342.1_pt1 | contig 11408 bp, 7 predicted proteins | sample 1598161 | NCBI WGS metagenome assembly OJOP01 (sample SAMN01915206, study PRJEB22387) | human gut metagenome | isolation source: stool | host: Homo sapiens | place: USA | reverse complement strand
TCTTCCGATCTTAAAGAAAAAGAAAGGACTGAAAATCATGAGATTTATCAAACGTGCAAAAGCAGCATATATTTCCACTTGCGCCGCAATAGCGGTCATAGGACTTATACTTATTCTTTTCCCGGAGATTTCAATGCTTGCGGTATGCTATATGCTCGGAATAGCGGCTATAGTATTCGGCATTGTAAAAATCACGGGATATTTTTCAGCCGACCCCTACGGGCTGGCGTTCCAGTTTGACTTTGCATTCGGTATCATAGCGATCCTGCTCGGACTTGTAGTTATTATCCATCCGGGTAATATAATGGCTCTGGTGCCTGTCATAATGGGCATTTATTTTATGATTGACGGCATAATGAAGATACAGACAGCCGTTGATGCAAAGCGTTTCGGCGTAAGAAGCTGGTGGCTGATTCTTATCAGTGCAATAGTTACAGGCGGAATAGGAATACTGTTACTTGTAAATCCCTTTGAGAGTGCGGTAGCGCTTACTGTTCTGCTCGGTATCACATTGCTTGCGGACGGCATTTCAAATATATGGATCGCCGCATACACAGTCAAGGCTATAAAAAAAGAAGTACACGCCGATGACAAAATCTATGTAGAAACAAGCAACAGGGAGGACAAAGATGATTAAGCTAGGCAAATGGATAACAAAGCACAGAGTAATCATTCTTATAGTTGCGGTCGTACTGCTGATACCCTCGGTACTCGGTATGATAGCTACAAGAATAAATTACGATATGCTCAATTACCTGCCCGACACTATGGAAACCATACAGGGTCAGGACATTCTGCTGAATGACTTCGGCAAGGGCGCATTCAGTATGATAATTGTGGAAGATATGGAGCCGAAGGACGTTTCCGCTCTTAAAGAAAAAATAGAGGCGGTAGATCACGTTGACTCGGTAATATGGTATGATTCGATAGCAGACGTTTCAATACCTATGGATATTCTTCCCGACAAGATAAAAGACGCATTCAACACCGATCATTCAACGGTTATGGCGGTATTCTTCGATACATCGACATCAGCCGATGAAACAATGGAAGCTATCAACACGATAAGAAATGTAACTAACAATCAGTGCTTCGTTTCGGGTATGTCCGCAATGGTAACAGATCTTAAAAACCTTTGCGAGCAGGAAGAGCCGATATATGTCGCTATCGCAGTAGTTCTTGCTGTAGTGGTAATGATGCTCTTTATGGATTCTTTCCTTATCCCGATAATCTTCCTCGCAAGTATCGGTATGGCTATTCTCTACAACTTAGGCAGTAACTACTTCTTAGGCGAGATAAGCTACATAACAAAGGCGCTTTCCGCTATACTGCAGCTCGGTGTTACGATGGACTATTCAATATTCCTCTGGCACAGCTACAACGAGCAGAAGGTAAGATTTGACGGCGATAAGGAACGTGCGATGGCACACGCCATTTCAAACAGTATCATTTCTGTAGCAAGTTCTTCTATCACAACAATTGCCGGCTTCCTTTCAATGTGCTTTATGAGCTTTACGCTCGGTGCAGATCTCGGTATCGTAATGGCGAAGGGCGTTGTATTCGGTCTTATCGGCTGTGTAACTATCCTCCCGTCACTTATCCTTGTATTTGACAAGGCTATAGAGAAAACAAGGCACAAACAGCTTATGCCGAAGTTCGACAAGGTCGCAAGATTCATCACAAAGCGTTCGTGGATATTCCTTATAATATTCGCAGTGCTGATAGGACCTGCGGTTTACGGCTATAACAACACACAGAAATATTACGATCTGAGCCAGACGATGCCTCAGGATATGGACTTCGTCATCGCCAACACAAAGCTGAAGGACGATTTCGGAATGTCAAACGTTCATATGATACTCGCAGATTCAAAGCTGTCGCAGAAGGACGCAAAGGCGATGCTTGACGAGGTCGGAAAGGTTGACGGTGTAAACCTTGCGGTAGGCTTTGATTCGCTTATCGGCTCGGCTGTTCCCTCAGAGATGATCCCCGATTCTATCTCGGATGTGCTTAAGAGCGATAAGTACCAGCTTATGCTTGTAGGCAGTGAATACGGAACGGCAACAGACGAGGTAAACAATCAGGTAACCGAGATAAACAATATTATAAAGAAGTATGACAGCTCGGCAATGCTTATCGGTGAAGCCCCCTGTACGAAGGACCTTATCGAAGTAACCGACAGGGACTTCAAGGTAGTCGATGTAATTTCGATAGCCGCAATCTTCCTTATCATTCTGGTAACCTTCAAGTCGGTTTCACTTCCGCTGATACTTGTAGCGGTAATCGAGTTTGCCATATTCGTAAACCTCGGTATTCCGTGTTACACAGGTACAGAGCTTGCATTCATCGCACCTATCTGTATCAGTACCATCCAGCTTGGCGCAACCGTTGACTATGCAATCCTTATGACAACAAGATACAAGAAGGAACGTAACAAGGGCAGTGACAAGAACGAGGCGGTTTATACAGCGCTTAAGTCATCAATACCCTCAATTATAGTAAGTGCGCTCGGCTTCTTCGCCGCTACATTCGGTGTAGGCATTTATTCAAACGTAGATATGATAAGCTCGCTTTGCGCACTTATGGCAAGAGGCGCAATCATAAGTATGGTATCGGTAATCCTGTTATTACCCGCTATGCTCAAGCTGTTCGATAAGATTATAATCCACACAAGCCTCGGCTTTAAAGAAGCAAGACAAGCCGGTAAAAAGACGAACTGAGAAAGGACAACAGTATGAAAGAGATAAGAAAAAAGATAATAAAGATAGTTTCAATAGTTCTTGCCGCCGCAATGATAGGCACATCTTCGGGACTTCTCGCATTCGCCGCACAGGGCGGAAACGATAATAATACATCGTCATCCGTTTCTGACAGCACAGAAACCGGAAGCAGCGAAAAGAGCAGCTCGGATACGGACGGCAAGGAAGAAACGGTATATATCATCTCAAACGCAGACGGTACAACAAAGAAGGTCATCGTCAGCGACTGGCTGAAGAACGGCTCGCACAACGCCACGATAGAGGACGAAACCTCGCTTAAGGACGTTAAGAATGTAAAGGGCAACGAGAGTTTTACAAACAGCGGTGAAAATTACAAATGGGCGGCTGAAGGCAGTGACATTTACTATCAGGGTACGACAGACAAGACGCTCCCCGTTGATATGAAGATTACATATACTCTTGACGGCAAGACGGTCACTCCCGATGAAATCAAAGGCAAGAGCGGCAAGGTAACAATCCGCTTCGACTATACGAATAATGAAAAACGTACCGTGAAGGTTGACGGCAAGGATATGCAGATGTACGTTCCTTTCCTGATGGTAACAGGAACGGTTCTTGATAACGAGAAGTTCTCGAACGTAAAGGTAACCAACGGCAAGCTGGTAAACGACGGTGACAGATCGGCGGTTCTCGGCTTTGCACTTCCCGGTATGCAGGAAAACTTAGGACTTGACAAGGACGATTATGAAATCCCCTCATACGTTGAAATCAGCGCAGATGTCAAGGATTTCGAGCTTATGACCTGCATGACGGTAGGTACGACAGAGTTGTTCAACGAGGTCGATACCGACAAGCTCAATATGGACGATATTGACGGTACTATCAAGGAATTCACAGACGCTGTAGATCAGCTTTCAGACGGCTCTTCACAGCTTTATGACGGACTTGTTACGCTGTTTGAAAAATCGGGCGAGCTTGCTGACGGTACAAAACAACTTGCAGACGGTGCAGGCACTCTGTATGACGGCACAGGCACACTTGTAAACGGCACAAACGATTTAAAGAGCGGTGCGGATGAACTGAACGTAGGCGCAGTAAAGCTGAAGGACGGCACGGTTTCTCTGGTAGCCGGTATCAAGGATCTGAAGACAGGTGCAGAGGCTCTTGACAGCGGTGCAGGAAAGCTGAAGGAAGGCACATCTGCACTGGCAGGTGGTGCAAACGATCTTATCAAAGGTGCAGATAAGCTTAACAGCGGTGCGTCATCGCTTGACAGCGGCGCATCTCAGGTGGAGAACGGTGCAGGACAGGTAAGCGCAGGAGCTTCAGAGCTGAACGAAGGTCTTGGTGAACTTTCATCAAACAGCGAACAGCTGAACGCAGGCGCAAAGCAGGTATTTGATACGCTGTTATCCACAGCCGAAACGCAGATAAAGGCATCCGGTCTTACCGTTTCAAAACTGACGATAAGCAATTACAAGACAGAACTTAACAAGCTGGTAGATTCTCTTGACAAGGATAAGGTCTACACTCTTGCTTACAATACGGCACTCAAAACGGTAACTGCCGAGGTAGAAAAGAACAATGACGCTATAACAGCAGGCGTTACAAAAGCTGTACAGGCAAAGGTGCTTGAGGGTGTTCTCAAAGCCGCAGGCTATAATATGACCGCAGAGCAGTACAATGCGGCAGTAAAGGCAGGACAGATACCCGAAGCCGTACAGGCTAAGGTTACAGCCGCAGTTTCCGCTCAGATGTCAACAGATGCTGTTAAGGCTCAGATAAGCACAAATGTTGAAGCACAGAAGAAACAGCTTATCGAGCAGAATATGAAAAGCGAAAAGGTCACAAAGCAGATAAACGAAGCTGTAGCAAAGGCTAAGGCAGGTCAGACAACGATAGAGAATCTTATCGCACAGCTTGATTCCTACAATCAGTTCTACACAGGACTTACTGAGTATACGGCGGGCGTTGACAGTGCATATGACGGTTCAAAGACACTGTCGGCAGGTGCAACACAGCTTTACAGCGGTACTAAGGATCTTCACAGCGGTACTACACAGCTTAAGAGCGGAACAGAGCAGCTTACAAGCGGCGGCTCAACGCTTATCTCAGGCGTAAATCAGCTTGACAAGGGTGCAAGCGACCTTAAGGACGGTACGGCAAGCCTTGTAGCCGGTGTAGGCACGCTCTATGACGGTGCAACACAGCTTGACAGCGGCGCAGGACAGTTAAAGGACGGTACGACAAGCCTTGTTGCAGGTGTAGGCACACTTCACAGCGGTGCATTACAGCTTCATGACGGTGCAGGCGACCTTAAGGACGGTGCCGATAAACTCAATGACGGTGTAGCAACTCTTATTGACGGTGTAAAGCAGTTAAGGGACGGTGCTAAGGAGCTGAACGACGGTATGGATGAGTTCAACGAGAAGGCTGTCAAGAAGATAGTAGACGCTGTTGACGGCGATATTGCAGGACTTATCGACAAGCTGAAGGCAACAGTAGCTTTAGGCAAGGACTATGACACATTCGGCGGTAAGTCGGATAAGACAGAAGGCACTGTAAAATTCATTTACAGAACAGAGAGCATCTCAGCCGACGATAAATAATCAATAACTTAATAAGTCAAAGGCTCTGACGGGGTTAGCGCTCCGTCAGAGCTTTTTTATTACAAATGTCATACGGGAAAATACCGTTTGTAACTGGTGAAATCCGCTTTGCAGGTGTATAATCGTTACAGTAAGATAAATAAACAGCCGAAAGGGGAATACTTATGATATTTGCAAGCGTGAACAACCTTGTCAAGAATTACGGCAATCACTGTGCCGTAGATAACCTCAGCTTCAATGTAAGCGAGGGCGAGATATTCGGACTTATAGGTCCTAACGGGGCAGGAAAGTCAACCACGATAAATATTATCACAACACTTGACGAAGCGACTTCGGGAAGTGTGACGATAGACGGTATGGATACAGTGAAGCAAAGAGCGGAGATAAGACGCATGATAGGATGCGTTCCGCAGGAGATAGCGGTGTACCCGTATCTTACCGCAAAGGAAAACGTTGAATTTTTCGCTTCGCTGTACGGCTTCAAGGGCGAACAGCTTCATAAGAATGCAATGACCGCTCTCGAATTTGCAGGGCTTGCGGATAAGGCGGATATGAAGCCGAAGAAAATGTCGGGCGGTATGAAACGCAGACTTAACATTGCCTGCGGTATAGCACATAAGCCTAAGCTGATAGTTATGGACGAGCCTACCGTTGGAGTTGACGCACAGTCAAGAGAGCATATAATGAGTTCGATAAAGAAACTGCGTGAAAGCGGTGCGACAGTAATATATACCTCGCACTATATGCACGAGGTAGAGGAAATCTGTGACAGAGTCGCTATAATTGACAAAGGCAGACTTGTGGCAGAAGGTACACAGCAGGAACTTATAACGATGATAACCGACAGCTGTACGGTACATATCACCACAAAGCAGTGCGACAGCGAAACAAGAAGCAGAGTATCAAGGGCTGTTTCCTGCCTGCCCGATGTAAACAGGGTGCAATTTAGCGACAATATGATAAGCGTAGATATGAGCATAAGCTGTAACGATATTTCACACGTTATAAGCGAGCTTGTAAAGCAAAATCTGCCTGTAATCGAGATAAGCACGGAAAAGCCGGATATGGACGCTGTGTTCCTGTCGCTTACAGGACACGAGATACGTTAAGGAGCGGAAATATGCTTAGTTTGATAATAAAACAGATAAGGGAGTATTTCAGAAGCCCCGCAAACGTATTCATGGGGCTTTTCTTCCCGGTACTGCTGGTATTCTTTCTCGGAACGATGCTTCAGAATCTTGATATAGCGGATTATGACATAGGAGAAATTAAACTGCAATACAACGTTACGCAAACATACGAGCAAAGCGGCAAGGCATTTGCTGAGTTTCTTGACAATATCAGTATGATAAAGGCGGAAAAGGCAAGCGACGAAAAAACCGCACTGAGCCTTACCGATAAGGGAGATATAGACGCATATATCGAACTTAAAAACGGGGAAATCCTGTTATACTGTGGCAGAAACGAAATTGCAAACAGGGCGCTCGGCTCGGTGCTGAATTCTTTCATTGCGGTATCCGATACATATTATAAAATAGCATCGACCGACCCGTCACTGCTTATGAATACAGATACCGATACCGAAAAGACATTCGTAGAGCAGGACGGACTTGGCGTTACACGGAGTATGATGGACTATTATGCGGTGAGTATGGCGGTAATGATGATATTCATGTCGCATATGATAATGGGCAGTACGGCTCTTAAGGACGAGGAAAGGATATTCACCCTGCAGCGTCTTTATCTGTCACCTGTCGGCAAAGTAAAGCTGTTTTTCGGAAAACTCATCGGTACGCTTCCCCCCGCAGTTATAGGAAATGCGGTGATAATGCTGTTTTCGGTGTTTGTGTTCGGAGCGAAATACTGCGACAGCTTTGTCGGAAACCTTATCCTGCTCCTGCTGTTCTCCTGCTGCTCACTTGCGACGATAGCTGTAGGTATGCTGATAGGGGTACTGATAAAAATACCTGCGGAGAGCATCGTGATACCGCTTACATGGGCATTGCTGTTCTTCTCAGGCTCGTTTTCAAAGCAGGTATTCATCGAAGGATTCAGCGACAAGCTGCCGCCTTATATCGTTCAGCAGGCGGCATTCAGACTTACTCTTTACGGTGAAAACAACGGTGCGTTGGCGGTAATTGCGGTATGCCTTGCCGTGACGGCTGCGGTATCGCTTATCGGTGCGGCAATATTCCGTGTAAAAAAATCCGTCTGAAAGGGGAGCGTATTATGAATAATATAAGAACGGTATTTTTCGGTATGCTGAAGCGTCTTAAATACGCACTTATAATCGCACTTCTTGTAGGGGCAGGCAGTATAGGGCTTTATTACTGCGGCAGACCGATAGCAAACGTGTTCTCGGTAAACGACAAGATAGATATCGCCCTTAGCGATAACGATAAATCGGAGCTTTCCGCAATGCTGAAAAGCTATCTCAGCGACAGGATAAATATGAACATTATCGAGGACGGCAAAGAAAAATTCAATGATAAATTGATTAACCGTGACGTTTCTGCTATAATAGAGATACCGCAGGACTTTGAAAAGAATGTAATCGGCGGAAAAGACGTGAAGATAAAATCCACCACTCTTGACGATTACGAAAACGGTGCTTATATCTCGGTCTATATCGAAGGCTTTATGAGAAGCGTCAATATTGCCGCAGATGCCGCAAAAGGCGACGCAGAACTGTTTTCAAAAATTATGAACAGCGATGCCGCCGACACAAAGCTCACTAAGGAAAATGCGGTAATATCCGACAGGGAGGACGAATATGTCTCTGCAGGCTTTAAGTTCTCCGAAGGATTTATGATAATGCTTGTAACCGCTATCGGCATATTTATCACACTTGCGGTAATGGAAGACAGGCAGTACGGAACATACAGCAGAATGGCTGTTTCATCTGTAACGGGCGTACAGTACATTGTCGGAACGCTTGGGGCAAGCGTGCTTATATCCTTTACGGCACTTGTCATTTTACCGCTGTACCTGCTTATCACGGGCGCTCAGATGACAGCCGGCTATCCGCTTGTGTTTGCCGCCGTAATAATCTACTCGCTGTTCAACTCGGCATTATCAATAATGCTCGCACAGCTGATAAGCTCAAAGCAGGCTCTTGCCACGCTTTCGGGCTGTATTACCTCAATAGGCGCTCTGCTCGGCGGTGCGTGGTTTCCGATAGACGAAACGGCAGGTATGCTGAAATATCTGTCATATATCACGCCGCAATACTGGTATGTCTGCTTTATGTCGGGCGAGGCTGAACAGCCTGTGATAAACATCTGCGTGCTTATACTCTACACATTGCTTATAATGCTTGCAAGCGCCGCACTTTTCGGCAGAAAGTCGGTAGTTTCAAAGGCATAACGAAAGGAATACGAATTGTCACTTATATATCTTGTATTCAAACTCACGGCAACAGCCGCATTCGGCACTATGAATATAATGAATAACTGTGATTCGGGCGATACGGTGCTTACCGTACTCGCCTTTTCCTGCTTTGCTCTGGCTGAATATCTGCTGTCGGTGCTTAAAAAATCGGATAAAGCGGCGGCGGTCTGTTCGTGCGTTTCGGCTTTTATCGCATTTCTTATATACAGCGACAATCTGATATTCGTGCTGTGCTTTGCCGTAATCTTTGCTGTAGATAAATTCGGTGCGGGAAAGTATTTCCGACATATCGGCGCTGTTTCGGTACTGCTTGTTCTTTTTATAGTAAAACCGCCGTTTATTGATGTGCTGATACTTATTATAATGCTTGTGGCATTCACTGTCAGCCATATTACCGCAGGACAGCTTATCAAATGCCGTGAACAGCTTGCAGACAGCAGAGAGGAAACTGTTCGCCTCAACCGCAGGATAGCAAGCCTTGAAGAATACGCTAAAACAGCAAAGAAATCTGCGGCTGTCGAAGAACGCAGACGGTTTTCGGCAAGGATACACGATAAGCTCGGACACAGTATTTCCGGAAGTATAATCCTGCTTGAGGCGGCAAAGCTGAACATCAGGACAAACCCCGACAGTGCGGAGCAATGTATTACTACAGTAACCGATAATCTCAGAAGCGGCGTTGACGATATAAGGCAGGCATTGCGTGAGGAACGTCCCGACAGCAAAACAATAGGAATAAGTGAGCTTAAAGAGATACTCGGTGAATATAAGGCAAAATATAACATAAGAACAACGCTTGAAATCAAGGGCGACGCTGACAGAGTCACATTCCGCATATGGAACTGCATAAAGGAAAATCTCGTTGAAACGCTTACAAATACGCTCAAGCATTCGGGAGCGGACGAATTTTCGCTGAAAATATCGGTTATGAACAAGGTGATCCGTGCCGAGTTCAAGGATAACGGCAAAGGAAGCGACAGCTTCAGAAAGGGTACGGGTCTTACGGCGATAGAGGAGCGAACGGTGCTTACGGACGGAAAGTGCATATTTCCTGCACAGACGGACGGATTTTCGGTAGTAAACATATTCAGTCTGAAAGAGGAGAACGTATGAAGATAATTATCGCAGATGACGACAGCATAATCCGTGAGGGGCTAAAGATGATAATCTCGTCACAGCCTGATTTTGAGGTGACCGGTGTCGCCTGCAACGGTGCAGAAGCGGTAGAGCTTTGCAGGAAATACAAGACCGATATAGCGCTGCTTGATATAAGAATGCCCGTTATGGACGGCATTGAAGCCGCAAAGATAATGCTTGAAGAAAATCTCTGCAAGCCGCTTTTGCTGACTACGTTTGACGAGCAGGAGCTTATACAGCGTGCGCTTAAAGTCGGGGTCAGCGGCTATATTCTCAAAAACACGCAGACAGACGGGATTTTCAGTGCGCTGAGGACGGTATATAACGGCGGTACGGTATTCCAGCAGGATATTCTGTCGTATATCCGTGACGCCGCAGTAAAATGCTACGGCAAGAGCGCCGTTTTCGGTCTGCTTACCGAAAGAGAGCTTGATATAGTAAAGCTGATTGCAGACGGCTGTTCGAACGCAGAAATTGCCGAAAAGCTGTTTTTGTCAAACGGTACGGTGAGAAATTATATCAGCGTGATACTTGAAAAAACAGGTCTTGAACACAGGACGCAGATAGCGGTAAGGTATCTTAAGGGCGATGAATAAATAGCTCCCGTAAGCCGACAAAACGGTTTACGGGAGTTTTCGTTTATGTGATTTTATAAAGATATTCGTTGCCTCTTTTGCCGATATAATCAATTACTCCGACATATTGCAGAATTTTGATTGCGATGCCTGCATCGCCGGAACGCATACACTTTCTGAATTCTTTAAGAGTAAATGCTTCGGGTAATCCTTCGGGGATAAAGCATCGGTAGCTGTCGCTGTCCTCAAGAAACGTAAGGCGAAGCAGGGAGGTGGGAACGGCTACCTTTCTGTCTGTCTTTCTGCGTTTCATATCCTTTGCGCAGTAGCGAAGATTTTCTACGGCTATATCCGTAATGCAGACGGTCAGATTCGGATCGTTCAGGTACTGCCTGATTCGGTACAGTTCAAGGAAAAAGTCGGTCATATCGCTTGCGGTAACGTTCCTTCCGCTTTTCAGTATCTCACCTGTCGCCTTATCGACATAATTAAGACGGCTCTTTTTATGAAAAGGGTAGACTATCGTAACGTGCGATGCTTTGAGAAATGTATTCAGCTTAGGTACAAGATAGCTGAAGTTTGCCGTCTGTATCTCAAAAATTCCGTTCTCGGTAACAAGGTCCGCAAAGTAACTGCCTATCTTTACTTCCTTATCGAAAAGAGTGGCGGCAAAATAGCTTTTCAGCGTTGCGTGTATCTGCTTTTCGTTCAGTATGCCCACACCGTCGCCGCTGTCGGCGGTAGCAGTACAGGCGCTGAACCGTGCGTTGTCGGGCGAAACGTAAAGAGGCTGCTTATCATACTGCCTCACCGTACAGCTGTCGCACTGTATGAACACAGGCACACCGCCTTGCTCGTTTGAGCGGATTATCCCCGTTGCAAGTTCTTTCAGCTTATCTGTAGCATTGGATACGGCATAGCATCTGTCGGCTACCGTAAACATTGATATATCGTTTGTGTTGTCGCCGAAAACTATA
>OJOP01001332.1_pt1 | contig 11502 bp, 7 predicted proteins | sample 1598161 | NCBI WGS metagenome assembly OJOP01 (sample SAMN01915206, study PRJEB22387) | human gut metagenome | isolation source: stool | host: Homo sapiens | place: USA | reverse complement strand
GCAGGCAGCGAAGCGTCCCTGCGCAGTAACTTTGCGCGTCCGCAGACGCGCCCCCAAGCTGCTTTTTCCGCCAAGATTTCGTGAAGCCCCCCAACAATTCCGCATTCCGCATTAAAAAACCGCCTGCCCACGCCAATCATCGCATGAGCAGGCTTTCCTTCATTCCAAATAGAGTGCTGATGCCGCCGCGACGCCCGCATCGTGCGTAATCGTCAGCAGCAGATGCCCCGGATAGCGCAATGCCGCTTCGCCGGATAGCGCCGCCGTCGGCTGCCCCTGCGCCGTGTGCGAAATGGCAATCTCCGTCAGCGGAAAGGCAATGCCGCAGCCGAGCGCCTTGACGATGGCTTCCTTCGCTGCGTACAGCCCCGCCAGCGTGTCCGCCGCCGACGCGCCGCGGCTGCGCAGGTACGCAATTTCCTCTTTCGTCAGGATGCGCTGGAGGAAATGCGTGTTGTCAAGCTGCTGTGCCATCCGCGCAATGCCGCAGATATCCAGCCCGATGCCGCGCAGCTCAGACATAGCCCATGACCCCGCGCACAGATACGTCGCCGGACAGCACGCGCTGCAATACGCCGCTTTCGTCGCGCACCAGCAGCGCGCCCGTCTCGTCAATGTCCTCCGCCGTGCCGATGAAGTCAATCTCTGTGCCGATGACGTGCACCCGGCTGCCCAGCGTGCAGCAGTGGCGGCGGTACGCTTCCTGTATGCCGGGGAAGCCGTGCTCCTCCAGCAGCGTCATGTTGTCCTCCAGCGCCTTTAGGTAGTGCACGACAATCTCCCGGCGCACGGGCGGATTGGCGAACTCCTCCAAGGCGGCAGCGCGGTCAGACAGCTCCGGCGGATATGCCCCGCGCAGCACGTTCAGCCCCGTGCCGACGACAACGTACTCAATCTGGTCGAAGTCGGCGCTGATTTCCAGCAAAATGCCGCACAGCTTCTTGCCGGAGAACACGAGGTCGTTGGGCCACTTAATCTGCGCGTCAATGCCCGTCACTTCGCGGACAGCGTGCGCCATTGCCATCGCGGTCGCGAGGGTAATCAGCGGCGCGTTTTTCGGCGGGAGCTTCGGCCGCAGGAGGACACTCATCAGGATCGCCTGTCCCGCGGGGGCTGACCATGTGCGTCCAAGACGCCCTTTGCCTGCCGTCTGGCATTCGCACAGGCACAGGCTGCCGCTCGGCGCGCCCTGCACCGCCATCTGCTTCACCAGCGTGTTGGAGGATGTGATGGTGTGCTCGTAGTGGTTGATGGCACGTCCAAGCGTCTTGGTCGTCAGCTGATTCACCCAGAAAATGGGGTCGAGGCTGTCGCCGGGGATGAGGCGGTAGCCGCGGCGGCCGGCGGCTTCAATCTGCCAGCCCTCTTCGCGCAGCTGGGCAATGCGCTTCCACACGGCGGCGCGGCTGATGCCCAGTTCCTGACTGATTTTTTCGCCGGAGACATAATCGCCGCCGGAGAGGATTGCAAGAATGTCATTCATTGGTTTCATCTCCTGAAAAGAGGTGCTTTTGTTGGAATATATGGTTTTGCCGGAGCAGGACGGGATGCGCCTGCGCGATGTACTGCGCCGCGTGATGGGCGTGAGCTACACGGCAATGAAGTCCGCCAAGTGGAACGGCGGCATCACGGTGGATGGCGTCGTGACCCCGGTGGATGCGTTTGTGCGCGCCGGGCAGGTGGTGGCAATCCGCTTCCGGGAAAACGCGCCGGCGTACGCGGTCAAGCCGTATGCCCTGCCGCTGACCATTGTGCATGAGGATGACTGGCTGTTCGTGATTGACAAACCCGCCCCGCTGGCGAGCCAGTCCAGCGCCCTGCACCCGGACGACACGCTGGAAAATGCGCTGTACGCTCATTTGCGCTGTCCGACGGATTTCGTCTACCGTCCGGTGAATCGGCTGGACAAGGGCACAAGCGGGCTGATGATTGTCGCCAAGGACGCGCATATTCAGCACCGTTTGCAGGCGCTTCTGCATACGCCGGAGTTCATCCGGACGTATCAGGCGGTGGTGGAGGGCTGCCCTACTGACGACTGCGGCGTGATTGACGCGCCCATCGGCAAGGAGGACGCCGCCAGCATCCGCCGTATCGTGACCGCATCCGGCAAGCCGTCGGTGACGCACTATCGCGTGCTGAAACGCGGGAAAACGCGCGCGCTGGTGGAATTGGTGCTTGAAACCGGGCGCACGCACCAAATCCGCGTACACATGGCGTCTATCGGCTGCCCGGTCGTCGGGGATTTCCTCTACGGCACGGAAATTCCGCAATTGCCGGGGCGGTTTGCGCTGCACGCCAGCGCCTTGACGCTCCATCACCCGATGACGGGGGAGTGGCTGTCGCTTACTTCGCCTTTGCCGGTGTCGCTTGCGACATTGCTTGACTGATGGCGGATTGCAGGAAGTCCAAACCCCGCTGCCGCTGGATGGCAAGCTGCGCGTCCACCACGGAAAAATCCGGATGTGTGGGGTCGGCGACTTGCAGCGTGCGCAGCAGCTGGTCAACGCGGCTGTTGCGGCTTTCGGGGTCGTCCTCACGGTAGCGGCGGAGAATTGTGCAGGGCGTGTGCAGCAGGAGGGAAAACGCGGCAGCGTGGAAGCTGTCCGTCAGCACCATGCTCGCGCCCGCAATCAGCCGAAGCCACTGCGCGGGGGTCACGCCCTTCGCCAGCGGATACGCGGACTGGAGTGCCGATTCCGTCCGCGGAATGACGCGCACGCCCAGACCTGTTTTCTGCCGAATCTGCTCCACCTGCGTCCAGTACGCGGGATTGTCCGCCAGGAAGAAGCACAGAATATCATTGCCCATCGGAATATCGCCGCCGATGAGTTCCAGCCACTTTTCGCGCGGCAGGAGCATCACGGGGTCGGGCATGACGGCGGGCTTTTTGCCGATGAGCGCTTGCAGGAGCGCCGCGCCCTCTTCCTCCCGGACGGAGATGGCGGCGAACCCCCGTATCAATGCGGCGATTTTGCGCCCTTTCGCGCTGTCCGTCATCGTCGATACGCCCAGCGACGGCGCGTAGGCGACTTTCGGCTTCTTCGTGAAATTCAGGAAATACGCCGGATTGAGCCACGTCGGCGACCAAATCTGGTCTGACCCGCAAATCAGCGCGTCGTATGACAGCGCCTGATGCGCCAGCGCGCTCTGGTCGCGGCAGATGGGCGACAAAATCATCTGCGTCTGCCGGAACGCATCAAAGCCCTCGTTCAGCCCGCGCGCCGCGCTACGCTTCTTCATGCCGTCCAAAATCAGGCGGGGCGAATTGCCGCTGCACAGCAGATTCTTCATCTTTTCCGTCTGCGAGGGAACATAGTCGATATGCTCCGCGTCATACCCCAAGGAACGGACGGCGTTTTGCAGCGCCCACGCTTGAAGAATCGACCCGTAGTTGTCATTGTGCAGGAAGGTCATGATGCCGATTCGTGCCATGCGCTCACCTCTATCGCGAAAGTTCGCTATCATTATAGCATACTTCTTCGCTGGAAGCAAACAAAACCGCGAAATCCGCTGGACAAGCGGCGCGAATCGGCGTACAATGGGGGAGGGTACGTCGGAATTACGACTGCACGCTTTCCAGCCACTTCTCCAGCGTGACCTCGTCGTCAAACCCCAGCCCGGGACGAACCTCCTCCTGCACATCGTCCGGCAAGTCGCTCAGCGGCACGCCGAGTTCGCGCACCAGCGCCAGCGCGTCGCCGTAACGGTTGCGGAAGATGCACAGCTGCCCGCTTTCGTCCGGCATCAGCACAACATGCTCCGGGCAGTAGAGGGCAAGCGCGCGTTCCATGCTCACCTGCGCGGGCGAAAACGACGTGATGACCCACTGGTCGTACTTCGCGGCGAGTTCGTCCTTCGTCATGCCGGCAAGTTCGGCTGGCAGGCGCTGGCGGCGCGTCATTTCGTGCCCGCAGGGGGAAAAGGTGACGCGCTGGAGCAGCTCACACTCGGCGCTCAGGCGGGCGGAGGCGTCGGAGGCGGTCAGTGCACCGTCCTCGGCGTCGGGCGCGGCGGCACGGCTGGGCTTCAAGCCGAAGCAGAGCAGCAGGGCGAGCGCCGTCAGCATCAGCACCCCGCGCAGCAGGGCGGCACGGTCGACGGTTGCGCGAATGACGGAATCCTTGCGTTTTTTGTCCATGTTCATCGCTCCTTTCTGCCTTAGCATGGCAGCACGGCGCGAAATCCATTCATCACATAAAGGAGATTTTTTTGATGATTCAGGCGGTTTTGTTTGATTTGGACGGTACGCTGACGAACACGATTGACGACATTGCCACGGCGATGAACCGTGCCTTGCGCCTGCACGGGCTGCCCGGCTGGGAGACGAAGGAATACTGCTACCTCGTCGGCAACGGCGCGAAGATTCTGGCGCAGCGGGCGGTTCGCGACCGGCAGGACTTGGCGGACGCGGTGCAGGCGGAGTATCAGGCGTACTACGAGAAGCATACGCAGGTGAAAACGCAGCCCTACGACGGCATTCCGGAGCTGCTGCACGCCTTGGCGGAGCGCGGCTTGAAGCTGGCGGTGCTCTCCAATAAGCCCGACGCGGATACGAAGAACGTCATCAGCCACTTCTTCCCGGATGTACCGTTCAGCGTCGTGCGCGGGCAGGTGGAGGGCGTGCCGGTGAAGCCGGACAAGGCGGGCGCGCTGCTGGTGGCGGAGCAGCTCGGCATTGCCCCGGCGGATTTCCTCTATCTGGGCGACACGAAGGTGGACATGACCTGTGCGTGCAGCGCGGGCATGAACCCAGTGGGCGTGCTGTGGGGCTTCCGCACGGCGCAGGAGCTGCTGGACAACGGCGCGAAGGTGCTGATCGCCCACCCGATGGAATTGCTTCATACTATTTCCGAATTCAACTGAGCCATCTGCTTGCACCGCGAATTTTCATTCGGGAATAGTATGGAGAAGTTCAACTTGTAACAAATGCGTAATAGTTCTTTACAATTGCGTGATTTTCTGATACAATAGCCACAGTACCTGTGGGAATCTCTGATTCATTCGGCAGCCATCTGGCGAATGTCTTTTCCGCCATCTGCTGCTTGCAAAAATCTCGATTTACCTCCAGTAAACCTTCGATTTTTGCAATTGCATCTGACGAAAAATCCATCCACCATCTGACTACCTCATTTCATCAGAGCTTCCCGGATTATTTGGAGGGGAATGCTATGAAAAAGAGCATCGTGCGTGTGCTGGCGCTGGTGCTGATGCTGACGCTGGTCATCACAAGCAGCGCGGCAGCCTTGAAGCTGCAGAAGAACGACAAGAGCGACAATGTGCGCCGCTTGCAGCAGGCCTTGACGCAATTGGGCTACTACTCCGGCACGGTGGACGGCAGCTTCGGCAGCGGCACGAAAGCGGCGGTGACCGCGTTCCAGCAGGCGAACAGCCTGACGGTGGACGGTATCGCCGGTTCTGCGACGATCGCTCTGCTGGAAAAGCAGACGGGCATTGACATTGACGGCAATTCGTCGTCCTCCTCTTCGACCGCGACGGGGCTGTTCAAGGGCGATTACAGCAAATTGCAGTACACGTCCAGCGGCTCGCGCGTGCGGGTGCTTCAGCAGGCGCTGAAGGACTTGGGCTTCACCATCTCCAAGGTGGACGGTGTGTTCGGGCAGTCCACGTTCGAGGCGGTCATGGCGTTCCAGAAGGCGACCGGGCTGACCGTGGACGGCAAGGCGGGCAAGAACACGCTCGTCAAGCTGGAAAGCTACTTCGACAGCAATGGCAACGTCACCCAGCCGATGATTACGCCCAAGCCCACCGCGGATTTGGACAACATCGCCTATGGCATCCCGACCCGCACGCTCCGCGAGGGCATGGGCGGGCAGGATGTGCTGTACACGCAGGATCGTCTGGCGGCGCTGGGCTACCTGACCGGCATCTCCGACGGGCAGTACGGCGCGGCGACGAAGGCGGCGGTTCTTGCTTTCCAGAAGAAGAACGGCTTGTCCGCTGACGGCGTGCTGGGCACAAACACCCGCAAGCGCCTGTTCTCCGAAGGCGCGATTGGCGCGAAGGAAACGTCGCAGCCCGACGGCGTGGGCGAGCGCAAGCTGACGCTGGGCATGAAGGGCGACGACGTGAAGAGCGTGCAGACGAAGCTGATTGCGCTGGGCTACCTGACGGGCAAGGCGGACGGCGTGTACGGCACGGCGACGGAAAGCGCGATTCGCCGCTTCCAGACGCGCAACGGGCTTGCGTCCGACGGCATCTGCGGCGAGGACACGGTCAAGGCGCTGTACAGCAGCACCGCGATTGACGCGGGCAGCTCCGTCACGCCCTCTCCCAAGCCGGTGGATGAAAGCGCACCCACGCGCATCCTGCGCCCCGGCATGTCCGGCGACGACGTGAAGAGCGTGCAGAGCCGACTGGACAAGTTCGGCTACTACTCCGGCGCGCTGGACGGCATCTACGGCGCGGCGACGGTGGCGGCGGTTCAGGCGTTCCAAGCGCGCAACGGCTTGACGGCGGACGGCAAAGTCGGCGCGAACACGGTCAAAATCCTCTATTCGAGCAATGCGGTTGCGGCTGATCCGTCCGCGGCGACGCCTACGCCGATCCCCACGCAGTCCTTCGGCATCGTGCCCACGCGCACCCTCCGCGAAGGTTCGTCCGGCGATGACGTGAAGAGCGTGCAGAGCCGCTTGAAGGCGCTGGGCTACTACACGGGCACGGTGGATGGCAACTACGGCACGGGCACGATGGCAGCGGTTGCGTCGTTCCAGCTGCGCAACAATTTGAGCGCGGACGGTGTGGCGGGCAAGCGCACCTACAAGAAGCTGTATTCTTCGGATGCGCTTGCTGCCATCAGCACGCCGACGTCCACCCCGACCACGGGCGTGACGCGTCCGACCCGCCTGCTCTATTCCGGCTGCACGGGCGACGACGTGAAGAGCGTTCAGCAGCGCTTGAAGGATTTGGGCTACCTGACGGACAAGGTGGACGGCAAGTACGGCGCGAACACGGTCGCTGCCATGCGCGCGTTCCAGCTGCGCAACGGCTTGACCGGCTCCGGCAACGGCGATACGGCGACGTACACCATCCTCTACTCCGTCAACGCGATTACGGCGGAGGGCAAGCAGGTTGATTCCACCACGCCGACGGTGTACACCAACCTGAAAGTCGGCGCGACGGGCGACGCGGTGCTGCGCCTCCAGCAGGCGCTGAGCAACCTGCGCTACACCGTGACCATCAACGGCACTTATGACGAGACGACCCGCGCGGCGGTGCTGGCGTTCCAGAAGCGCAACGGGCTTGCCCCGGACGGCATCGCGGGCGTGAACACGCAGACGAAGCTGTACACGGGCGACTGCGTGACCGGCGACACCGCGCTGCCAGACGAAAATCAAAACGGCGGAACGGGCAACAACGGCGCGTCCTTCGGCAATGGCCCGGCAAAGAGCCAAATTAAGCTGCAGATGTGGTACACGGAAATCAAGCCGACCATCAAGAGCGGGCAGACGGTGCTGGTCTATGAGCCGAGCAGCGGTTCCTCCTTCCGTCTGCGCTTCTATTCCTTGGGGCGCCATGCGGACTCTGAGCCGCTGACGGCGCAGGATACCGCGATTATGAAGGCGGCGTGGGGCGGCAAGTTCTCGTGGGACGAGAAGCCGGTGTATGTCCTGCTGCCCAGCGGCACATGGGTGCTGGCCTCCATGCACTGTATGCCCCACCTGTCCGGCAGCATCAAGGATAACGACTTCGACGGGCATTTGTGCGTCCATTTCCCGCGCACGATGGAGGAAACCGCGAAGCTCGACCCGAAGAACGGCGTGCGGCATCAGAAGGATATCCGCAAGGCGTGGAAGGCGCTGACGGGCGAGGATATTACTTGGTAAGCGGATTATCCGCAAAATAGGGCATCCTGCGGTCAGATGGCGAAAAAAGCTGTCTGACCGCGTTTTTGGGTTCTTCACGGAAAGTTGGGGAAGCAAACAAGGGCTTAGGCGAAGCCCCCAAAAGCTGCACGCGGAAGGAGCATGAAAGTGTGACCAACCCAATCGCGCGGAGGGGTCAAGGGGCAATTGCCCCTTGCAGGGTCAAGGGACAGCGTCCCTTGTGGGGGGTTGGGGCAACGCCCCAACTGTTCCGCGTCCGACCAATCCCAAGGAAGCCGCCAACAAAGGTGCAGGCAGCGCAGCGTCCCTGCCACTAACTTTGCGCGTCCGCAGACGCGCCCCCAAGCTGCTCTTCCCCAAAGATTCCGTGAAAAACCGTTTTTTTGGGGGGGCGTAAAAATCCCCCGAAAGGCTTGCCAATCGGGCGGGAATATGGTAGAATGTACATGTCAAAATCGGCAAGTATCACTCGTTTTCGGATGGGCAGAAAGGAGAAGCGCGGTGGCTGCAACGCTGTCTGTGGTCGTTCCGGTATATGGGACGAAGCGGGATTTGCCCGCGTGTCTGGAGTCGCTGCGCACGCAGTCGCTGCGGGACGCGGAGTTCCTGCTGGTGGATGATGCCTCGCCGGATGGCGCGGGCGCGGTGCTGGCGGAGTATGCCCGGCGCGACAGCCGCTTTCGGGTGCTGACGCATTCGCAGAACCGCGGGCTTTTCGCGGCGCGGATGACCGGCGCGGACGCGGCGACGGGCAAGTACCTCGCTTTTCTGGACAGCGATGATTTTGTATCGGTGGATTTTTACCGTGCCGCCGTCGCGCTGGCGGAAGAAAACGACTTTGACCTCGTGATGGGCGACACGGTCTGGCAGCGTGAAAACGGCGACCGCTTTGTGCGCCCGGTTCATGCGGACTGTGTGCTGGAGGACAAGCTGCGCGGCGGCGCGGTGCGGGATGCGTTTTTTCAGCAGGCGATGACGTGCTACAGCTTCCACACCATTTGGAACAAGGTGATTCGGCGCGATTTGTGGCTGCAGTGCGCACCCTACTACGCGCCGCTGGCGAAAAAGCACATTGTGATGACGGAGGACATTGCGTTTTCCGTCGTGCTGTATTTCTTTGCGCAGGGTTTCGGGCGGCACCGCGGCGACGGCGTGTTCTACTGTGAACATGCGTCGTCCTCGACGGGGGCGGCGGGAAATCCGGCAAAATTCCGCAAAAATTACGCCGATATTGCGCAGGTGTTTGCCTTTGCGGATGAATTTCTGCATCAGCAGGGGGCGGATCAAGCGCGTCAGCAGCTGCAAAAGGCGCGAAAGTGGTATGCGCGGATGTGGGCGGAGCAGGCGCGGAAGGCGGCGAATCAGCCGGAAATCAGCCGCTTGACGGCGGCTCTCTGCCCGGATTTTTCGCCGGATGAGGACGCGAATCTGCCGGAAATCTTCTGGTTCGACCAGCCGATGACCCCGTGGCGGGATGGGACGGAGCGCATCAAGCGCGCGATTCTGGGGCTGGACGGCATCGACTGCCCGGTGATTTCGCTGGATGTGTTCGACACGCTGATTCTGCGCCCCTTCCGCACGCCGATTGACCTCTTCCACACGCTGGAAGGCAAATGGCAGCGGGCGGCGCGGCGGAACATGACCTCCTTCGCACAGGCGCGGATAGAGGCGGAAAGCTGCGCGCGCGCGTGGCTGCCCGAAACGCAAGCTGACGTGACGATGTGGAACATTTACAGCGCCATGATGCAGAATCTGGGCGTGTCGGACGACTGCGTGGGGCAAATGACCTACAACGAGCGGGAGGCGGAGGTGCATTTCTGCCGCCCGCGCAAAACCGGCGTGCAGTTGTTCAATCTGGCGAAGGCGGCGGGAAAGCGCGTCGTGCTGACGTCGGACATGTACCTTGACGCGGACACGATTCGGCGGATGCTGGAAAAATGCGGCGTCCGCGGCTGGGACGGCTTCTTCCTCTCGAACGAGCAGAACGTGCTGAAATGGAACGGCGCGCTCTATCGCAAGCTGACGGCGCAACTGGGCGTGAAGCCGGAAGATGTGCTGCACATCGGCGACAATGCGAAAATCGACGTGGAAGCCGCGAAAAAAGCGGGTTTGCACGCCCTGCTGCTGCCGCGCCCGGCGGACGTTTTCATGGATGTGGACTGCACGCAGATGGCGAATCTGGGACACGGGTGTCTGGCGGGCTTCACGACGGCGGACGCGATGCAGCCGCTGGCGCTCAGGTGCGCACAAGGGCTGGCGGCAAACCGCTTCTTTGACGATGGCTATGCCCCCGCGACGGCGGATTCCGCGTTTGCGGCGTATCCGTCCCGGCTGGGGTACTACGCCGTCGGCACACACCTGCTGGCGCTGGCAAAGTGGCTGCTGTGCCGCTGCCGGGCGGATGGCGTAAAGCGGCTGGTGTTCCTCGCGCGGGATGGCGCGCTGCTGCGGCAGGCAGTCGAGCTGCTGCGCACGGACGCGGATGTTGTCGAAACAGACTACATTCCCGCGTCGCGGCGGTGCTTGCTGCCCGCGCTGATGGCGAATCCGACCGACTGGGCGGCGCTGCCGGTGCGCTGGACGGTCTACACGCCCGAAAAGGCGCTGAAGCTGCTGTCCTTCTGCACGCTTGACGCGCCGGAAAGCGAACTGCGCCATCAGGCGGAGACGGCGGGTTTCCCGTGGCAATCGCCGTTTCAGCAGAAAACGCGCTGGGAATCGTTTCTGCGCTTCTTCCGCGACAAGCTCTACGACGGCTGCCGTCATCAGGCGGCATACAGCGCGGCGCGGGCGTATTATGAGGAAAAGCTGCCGGAAGGCTCAGCGTGCTTTGATATGGGGTACAGCGGGCGCTTGCAGGCGGCGATTTGCCAGCTGACGCAGCGCGCGGTTCCGGTCTACTACGTTCATGCGGACGGGCGGAACAGCGAGCGTTTGTCTGCCGCCTACGATTTCCCCGTACACTGCTTCTATCCGATGCCGCCTGCCATGTCCGGCGCGTTCCGCGAGTTCCTGCTGTCCTCCGACGAAGCGCCCTGCGTGGGCTTCGAGCGGCAGAATGCGCGTGTCGTCCCGGTGTACGCGCAGGAGGGGCGCAATGAAGCCGCGCACTTCCTGTCGACCTGCGTCCAGCATCACGCGCTGCAATTTGTGCGCGACTTCCACGATACCTTCGCCGGAACGGGCGTGATGCAGTCGCTTGACAATCCCGGCGTGCAGCTGGCGATGTCGCTGCCCTTCGAGGGGGCGCTGCGGCAGCTGCCCGAAGCGGACGCGGAGCTGCTGCGGAACATCCCGTTCGAGGACATGGTGTTCGCGGGGGAGAACGCGCTGGATTTGCGGACGCTGGTGTGCGACCAGTCGGCGGAAGCGGCGCTTGCGGCGCACGAGATGGGCGCGGCGGACGCACCGAGCCGCATGATTGGCTTCATCCCGGAGCAGACCGGGCTGGTGAAGCGGACGATTGGCTTCCTGCTGTTCGACCGCGAAACGTTTCGGAAGAAGCTGCGCAAGAGGATGCACCGTTCCCCAAAATAAACACGCGGGTAAAGTATGAAGTCGTCACCAACTCAATCGCGAAAAAGGGAGTCCAGAGGGTCGAAGACCCTTTGGTGGGTCAAGGGCAGTGCCCTTGCGTCCCCCTCATAAACACGCGGAC
>OJOP01001320.1_pt1 | contig 11601 bp, 8 predicted proteins | sample 1598161 | NCBI WGS metagenome assembly OJOP01 (sample SAMN01915206, study PRJEB22387) | human gut metagenome | isolation source: stool | host: Homo sapiens | place: USA | reverse complement strand
AGCTTTTCGACCGGTACCTTATTTCAATCCACGCCCTCGTGAAGAGGGCGACCGCCAATCAGCCGGAGCAGACTCAGGATATAATACATTTCAATCCACGCCCTCGTGAAGAGGGCGACACTTGATAAAACAACTTATTTATCGGGAGCAACGATTTCAATCCACGCCCTCGTGAAGAGGGCGACAAAAACTTTTTGTTTTTATAAAATTCTGCAACTATTTCAATCCACGCCCTCGTGAAGAGGGCGACATTAATCCTTCCTTCCACCCCAAAGGGCGAGAGCCATTTCAATCCACGCCCTCGTGAAGAGGGCGACTGGTAGGTATAAGACTGTCCGTCTGCACATTCCAATTTCAATCCACGCCCTCGTGAAGAGGGCGACGCCGTGAAACAAATAAGAAAGGAGTAAAAAATATATTTCAATCCACGCCCTCGTGAAGAGGGCGACGAGCAAATTTTCCGCAGTTTGCTTTACAGCGTTGTATTTCAATCCACGCCCTCGTGAAGAGGGCGACGGGCTTTAACGGCAACGGACTCAACAGACAGGGCATTTCAATCCACGCCCTCGTGAAGAGGGCGACGTGCTTGTTTTTGGCTTTGTTATGCGGTTTTTCAATTTCAATCCACGCCCTCGTGAAGAGGGCGACTCGATTTTCACCTTGCTTTCATCAATTGACTTTACATTTCAATCCACGCCCTCGTGAAGAGGGCGACCAATGGCTCATCGGGCGTTTTTGGCTTATGCTCACATTTCAATCCACGCCCTCGTGAAGAGGGCGACCAGAGTAACTTCGGCTCTGCTCGATATGCCGAGAATTTCAATCCACGCCCTCGTGAAGAGGGCGACTTTGAAGCTGACAGTTGCAACGGCAACAGAAGTGTATTTCAATCCACGCCCTCGTGAAGAGGGCGACTAATATCACGGTATCTGTCGAGCTTTACAGTTGTCATTTCAATCCACGCCCTCGTGAAGAGGGCGACTATCGCTTTCCAACTCGTGGAACGATACCACAGCATTTCAATCCACGCCCTCGTGAAGAGGGCGACCCTACTTTGTAGTCGGCACAAACTCCTCGGCGGTATTTCAATCCACGCCCTCGTGAAGAGGGCGACAAAGCACAACAAACTACACCGACTTAACCTGCTTATTTCAATCCACGCCCTCGTGAAGAGGGCGACAGCAAATTTATACAATGATTATCTTTATTTTGAAGCTAAATATCACATTTCGGACATTTTCCCTCAATAAAATCATTAATAACTAAATTTGCGCTTTGATAATTTCCTTTATAAGTAAATTATCGTGTGCGAATGTCTACGGAAAATTCTGCGCACTACACATTCGCACAAATCTAGAAAATCAAAGGTTCTTCAACCTTGATTGCGGACTTAGCTCCGTAATGCTCAATACGATTTGAATATTTATCGCCAAGATTATAGAATCTAAGACTGTCTTTTTCTGTATCAATAAGTTCTTTGAGTTTAAATTTCAGTTCGTGTGCCTGAGTTGCATCTACAACACATTCAAAAACCGAGTTCTGAACTCTGATACCGTAATTGACACATTGTTTTGCAACTTTCCTAAGTCGACTTTTCCCGGCCGATGTTTCGGTGTTTACATCATAAGTTATTAACAGAAGCATAACTACCTCCAGAGCAACATAGGATATTCATCCAGATCACCTCGGATATATCTTGAAAGCAGAAGTGCCTGTATATAAGGAAGCAGGCCCCATTCAACCTTTTCTTTTAAAAACGGATGCATAACAATATCCTGTTTTCTGTTCTGCCAATGCGTCAAAAAGACCTTTCTGCCGTCTTCGCTTAATAATACTGCGCCATCTTCCTTCTTCTCAAAATCGCCGTTATTTATAATACGCTTGTTGATAAGACTTATAACAAATCTGTCGCACATTATCGCTCGGAATTCTTCTACAAGATCAAGTGCAAGCGAACGTCTGCCGGGGCGGTCTGTGTGCATAAACCCGACGTAAGGATCAAGTCCTACGGTTTCAAGTGCAGAGGTACACATACCGGTTGCAACAGAATACGAAAAAGACAGTAAAGCATTGACGTTATCAAGCGGCGGCCGTTTACTTCTTGTTACAAAACGGAACTCATCTTTCTGTTGAAGTATAAATTCATCAAAAACCGAAAAGTAGAGCTGTGCGGATTCTCCCTCGATTCCACGTAAAGTATCAATATCAGAAACGCTCTGACACTTGATTATAGCCTGTGAAAGAAGATCGGAACGGTTTTTCAGTTTATCAACATCAACTTGTAAAGAATGATCTCTTACTGCTCTTTCGATAACATAGCGGCTGTTAAACAGTTTTCCGATAATAAAATTCTTTGCTACAGAAAGACTTCTCGCCTCATCATCCGCTATTCTGAACTGTTCCCGTCGCAGATACACATTTCCGCTGATTGCTCCCTCTGCTCTTGCAAGAAATTTTCCGCTGCGGCTCATAAATGTAAGCCCGATATTATCTTCAGTGCATTTATTCATCAATGCAGGACTGGCTCCCCTGCCGCCGAATATCACAATATCCTCGACATTATGCAAAGGAAGACGTGTTTGCGTATCGTCTTTGCTGTGCATTACTATATTTTCGCCGTCAAGGGACAGATATTTGTCAGGTGTTATCACATAAAGCGTATTTCTGAGCTTTCTCATATACTGTCCCCTTTCAAGCGATTTTTAATATATTCCGATGCTGACGAAGATGTTGCCGACGGTAGACACAAATTGTTCATCGAACAAGCATTACAACACCTGTTCTTTTTCACAACAGGTGTATGGTGTGCTTTATACAGCCTGTGCATTTCGTTCAACACAGACGAAAGTCTTACTTTTAATTCATCGGTGAACTCAACTTTCACCCTGCGTCTTATCTGCCCGTAATACATATATCCGTATGGTATGCTGCAGCACAGCATTTCTTCAAGGCAAACAGCCTGTGCGATAAGCTGAAGATCGTTACAGTCGCTGTCAATAGGTCTTCCCCTTTTATATTCTACGGGAATAACGCTGTACTTCCCTTCTCTGCCAAAAAGACATATTCCGTCTTTTGACCTATGGAATTCAACTATATCGCATTCACCGCTGATACCGTATTCCGATGAAGAAACCGGCATACTTCTGGTAACAATAACATCCCTTCGCATTTCGGTAAAATCTCCGTCGTGTGCATTACGATGAAGAATGTTGCCGTCAACCGTGAGGTAGTTTTCGTTCCATTGTTGTTCAATGTGCAATAATGCCCATTGTCGTTTGCAAAACACAAAATGCTGTATGCCGGAAATCATCAGATATTCATCTTCACTGTAGCTCATTAAATATTGTCAATTATCTCAGGCTGTACTGCACCCTCGGGATTGTTGAGTATAATATCATAATCGGCTACAGAATTAGGTTCATTTCCTTTAAGCTCAGCCTTTTCCTTTATCTGAACAGCATTATGTATCTTTGCAGAAGATACCTTAGGTGTTTTACCGTCATGCTTCCACCAGTAAACTCTGCACACCTGCATGCTTCCTTCGGGGCGTGCTGAAGAACAATCGTTCTCAAACAACGTTACAAGTGCCTTTTTTATCTTTTCCGCATCTTCGTCGCTGAAGCCTGTTTTTTCAGCAAGCTGGCAGTTAATACTGCCCTTGAATACATACAGACCAAAACCAACACGGTTTTTTGTACCCATAGTATCAGAAGCTTTACCGTTCTTACCGCTCTCTCCGTTTACGCTCTTTGTTATCTGCATACTGATTATTTCAATAGGAGATACGCTCTTTGCAATGCTGATTGATACCGGACCCCTTACGCCAACAGAAACCGCATCACCTTTAAAGGCGAAAACCTGACCAAAGCTGCGGACATCTATCCACTGTTCACAAGCGATCCTTGCGTATTCATCCTTGTTAGTATTCTTGCCTGAAGATGCTTTTTTGAGTTCATCGCAAGATTCCGCTCTTGCTCTTAAGCTGTCGCATCCGTCATCACACTTGTCATCACTCTGTACGAATATTCTTTCGCCCATATCCTGAAGTCTGTTGCGTATCTTACGCTTGATGCATACATCTGAAATCTCACCCAGACCCTTTGAATTTATTCTGGGGCGGTTACCGCTTAAAGGATCGCCGTTGGGGTTTGCGTCCGTTGCTGAGATAATAACCTCAAAATCAACCTTGTTTGCTAATGTGCTCATAATTATTCTTCCTCCTTGTTATCGTCTGTTTTCTTTGTGAAAAAATCATTCATCTGACAGCTGTATGCGTGCAGAAATTTCGAAGACAACGGTGAATTATCGTTGTAGGTATCCAACGGGAACATCGCTGTGATCTGATTTATCATACGCTCAAAATAACTTCTCTTACCGATATTCATTCTGTTGAGATACGGTCTGAGACTCAGATAAAGCACCTTCCACGTTTCGCACGGGTGATTTGAAAATGCCTCCATCAAGCGCTTTGCGTTAGTCGGTCGGTTTTCGTTATCGTCATATGTTGAACCTTCCGCATAATCTGCTACTGCAAGCAGTCTGCCGTACAGATAATCTCTGTCGCAGCATTCTTTTTCAAGTGACATTGTACACTCTCCTTTTGTTTCGATAATTCTTTTTCGTATCATACCGCAGGCACAGTTAACAACTCTTTGCCAGTTGTTGCTTTTATTATCAAAGGCATTGTATCTGCAAGCTCTGATGAACAGTTGGTTTACTATATCCTGCGGTATTCTTCCGCCGCATACGATATACGGAATAAGTCGCTGATAAACATCTTTTTTTGTTTTTTCGCCCGGCTTAAGCACACTTCCTTCTTCGTTGCCATAAGCACAGGCGGCAATTTCGTATACAGAAAAAGAACGGCGTTTACCATAGCATATCCACGAGGTATCTCTATGCCATTTTTCAAGGTTAGAAAGATAATCAGAGGTTGCAACCTCAGCATATTCCGTCATTGAAAGTCTTCCCGTTGTAGCACTGTCGAACATAATCAAAAGAGTTTTAGAATCGCTTTTGTATTTGTTTTTGGTACCCGTAATAGAAGCTATCGTAAGCGTTTTGTTTATTTCGCCGGTGTTGCTTTCAGGAATATAACCATCTTCATCGTCATCAAAACTGCATCCCTCAAAAGGCTTTTGAATTTCTTCAAGATTATTTTCCCATACCAGAATGCACAGACCGTCTACAATATAGCCTTGCTTTTTTATCAGGCATTTAAGCGCATTATGTAACTTCTGCGAGTAGTCAAAGCTGATTGCGGTAGCCTGAGTTTTATCCGCAAATCTTCCTCTATATGAAAAACCGCTTTCATCGTTTGTGGAAAACAGCTTTGCCTTATCGCCGGTATTTCGTATTTTAGACGGATGCTTATATGTTATACCGCCATGTTCGCCTGTAGCATAGCAAATATCCGAAGTTGCACAATCGCCGCAGACATACGCTATATACGCCTGATACAAGCTCTCGTCTTTCCATAGCTTTTTTCCGTCAACGCTGAATCTCACAAAGCAATCTGCGGGATCGGTATTGGCTATCTTTTCATCGGATAATTTGCCTTTTTCATTCAAAGTGAATATCCCTGCGTTAATCAGATCGGCAATTATAGTGCCTTTGGAAAGATAAGTGTATACAGCCTTTACTTCCTGCGGTGCAGATCCTGACTCGCACCATTTTTTCAGATTTTCGATATACGCATTATAATAATCGCTGTTGTCGCTTTTTTTGACGTCTGCATACTTAGGATAATCGCCTGCAATATATATCAGTTTATCTGCAAGCGGATGCGGATTGATACCTGCTCCTCTGGACGATGAATCCTCTGTTATGGGAATTATTGTAACAGCATCTTCTTTTTCGACTTTTTCTGCGAATCCTATTGACGGTATAGTGCCATCTGAATTGATATCTATTGTAATTTGTGCATTCTGCGTCGAATGACAAAGCGGAAGTAAATTCCGGTCATTCGTTGAATTCAGAATGTCATATGCTCTCATCAATTCATCAGTCCAACTCAATATCATCACCCCCGCCTATAAAGTCGAATTCTTCAAGTCCGCTGAAATTATCAAGATCTTTATCAAACGGCTTTATTTTCATATCACGGATATGCCTTTTCTGAGATTCGGGAATATCATTCGGATGATCAAACTTTATAACCCCATCTTTCATAACAGGCCGCCAGAACCTGACGGTAAGTTTGCCCTTGTCTTCTTCCCTCTCAGCTTCGTCTGCATAAGTAATGCCATGATACATAAAGCCATATGGAATTTCAGTACCCTGATAATAGCTTACACCTTCATCATAGCTGCAAGACTCGACATACCCCATACATTCTCTTGTACCGAGGAAAATATCACGCCTACCGCCACGCTGTATCATGCGTTTTGCAATGTTATGATGCTTGTTTTCGTTCCGGTCTTTTTCAAGCTCGGGACGGTTGTCATTCCATTCAAAGTGCGCTCTTACCCTGTACTCCACATCTTTAAGATAGGTGTAATACGAAAGGTCGTTGCCTCCGCCGTATTTGATCGGACGGATGCCCTTACGTTCCATAGAGATCTTATTCATCACCCTGCACTCGTCTATCACCCATATGATAGTCGGCTTCCAGTATATGCTCATGAGTATGCCTTTCAACGCCTCATAAGTAGGTATGGGATAACTGAATTTTTCTCCGCCCGGACGTGTCAGCACGTCTGCAAACAGTGCTAAATCTCCGCTCACCTTGAACTCGACAATATTATCGTGTTCGGTTTTGCTCAAAATTCTTACCTCCTTTATTTTCGGGCTTGTGCTTTCGCTTTTACCCGTATTTTGCATTTTGATATTTATGTCAGCCTGTTCTAACAGACAGGTCACACATCGTGTTGTATATATCCGATATTTGAGGCAAACTCAGACGAACATTGCTTCCTGAGGTTTGCCCTCTGTACTTAGCCCTGTAGCGTTATTGTAAAACTCTTTTTTCAGTGCATAGATATACACTTTTTCATCCCGTCTAACCTTAATCTCGTTTAAAGCATCGTTTTCAGCAAGCTTTTTAAATGTATAATCGTATACATTTACAATGTACTGCTGTGCTTTACGCTGAAGCTCAAGAGCCTGCGATATAGTTGTTTCACCGTTAAGAGCTTCGATTATTCTGCTCGCCTCTTCGTTATACGGCACTATTATATCAATAGTGTTATTATCTATCATTCTGAAGTTATCGCCTGCTGTTTTGAACGCCTGCCTTGACCTCCAATTTCCTTTATCATTACTGAAAACTATATTGCAAGACAGCAGATCAAGAAGGCTGTAATTTGAATTTCTGATTTGATATTCAAGCATATCGCCATTACTGTCACGGGCACAATCTTCATAGTAATCACGAAAATATTCTTTCATAATATCAACCGACAACAGTTGCTCACATCCGTATTTTCGTACTATCAAACCACATTGGCGCTGTGCCTCTTTAAGTTTTCCGAGCTTTTCGATATATTCATCCTTCAGTTTGATTATGTATACATTCCTGCGATCATCTTCACCGTTTCTGTTACATCTTCCTGCCGCCTGAGCTATGTTATCAAGACCTGCACTTGAACGTATTACACATTTAAAGCTGATATCGACCCCCGCCTCTATAAGCTGTGTCGTTATGCATATCACACGTTCATTATTATCAAGCATACGGCGTATATCATCAATTGCCTTGCGTCTGTGTGCCGGACACATATTTGTGCTGAGGTGAACCACTTTCGCCTTGATTTCTTCTTCGTCATTAAGTTGCGTTACGTTCCTGAATATTTCTGCCGCCGCAGTTTTAGTGTTGACTACAAACAGAAGATTCCCGTTCTCACGGTACTTGTCCATACATATTACCGCAGCTTCTTCATAAGTATTTCCCTGATTATTCAGCAACGATACAACTTCAGTTCTTTTAAAATCTTCAAAATCCTTTGTATAATCCCCTGTCATTGAGCTATCTTTGTCAAGCATTATAGGATATTTGCACTGTTCAAATGTAGGTTGTGTTGCGGAACATAACACTATCGTGCATCCCATAAATTCGGAAAGAAAATTCATAGCAAGATTAAACAAATATACGCACCTTATCGGTATTGATTGCACTTCATCAATTATGATTACCGAATCAGTAAATCTGTGCATCCTTCTCAGAGCTTCGGTCCTGGACGAGAATAATGTATCAAAGAACTGCACCATAGTAGTGCAAATAACCTGTTTATCCCAATGCCTGCAACGCAGCTCATAGTCCTCAAGTTCATCAGCAACTTCATCTTTACTCTTATGCTTATTATCAATAATTTTGCAATACATATCGGAGTGATGCTCAAGGTAGTTATCATCTCCCGCTATCTCACGGATCACATCGCCATTCTGCTCAAGTATGGACATAAAAGGAGAAATATAAAAAATGCGTTCCTTTTTATGGTCAACAGCATACTCAATCGCAAAACGCAATGCCGAAAGCGTTTTGCCGCCACCTGTAGGAACAATAAGCTGAACTATACCTACATCATTTTTGGCAAAAGCACAGCATCTGTCCGAAATGTTCATTCGGAGTTTTGATATTAAACTGTCGCTTCCGGAAAATTTACTCAGCTTGTTATCCAAACGCTGTTTCATATCAAGCCAATTACGCCGTATTTCATCTTCAGACGGTTCGGTAATTTCAATACCTTCCATAAATTCGGCTGTCGCCGTCCTGTCAGCGTCAATGAGGCAGGACTCGGTCAGTCTTTCCAACAATCCGTGATAAAAAGCTAATGTTGTGAAATATTGTTTTCTGTCTTTGGCACAGCAGATTTCTTTCATCTTTTCAAAAATTCTGCGATATTCATCAGCCGCTTTATTAAGCAACTCATCAAGTTTGCTATCAGAGATAAGCTCGCTTATGTTGCTCTTGATTTCGTCATAACGTTCATTTTTACTGCATCTGTAATCAAAATAATCATCATTGTTCCGTGTATACCAATCATTCAGTCCGTGATGAGAAATAATGATTCTCGCAATTAATCTTATGACTTCTTTTTTATATTTATCATCATCGTTTGAAACCAGTTCCAAAAGAAATTTTGCTCCCGCATAGCTGTGATCGATTTCGCCTCTTTTAATGCCGTTCTCTTGCTTTATATATCCGTCGAAATCGTTATTTAACTTTCCCATATCGTGTAATAAAGCAGAAACGAAAACTGTACTTTCCATATTGAACGGGGCTGAATAACTACGAGCCAACAAAGCAGTTTTCTTACAATGCTCGCTGACTGTTTCTTCGGTAACACTTTCATTATCTAAGCCGCCTGTATTTTTTATATGAGCAATATGATCCATAATAATCCTCCATCAAATTATATCGCTAAATTCAGTATACTATCAGCAAATGTAAATTTCAATGCTTTTCTGAAAGAAAAAGTAATTTTTTTGCAAATCCATGAGAGAATTTGTCGAATTTATTGAAATCAATTTCAATTTATATGTACTATCATAGTGTTATTATCTGCTGCTTTTCTACATTATATCGTAATGATGCACTTACGTCAATCGTGAAAATCAACAATTTTTAGTCATTGCATTGTGCATAGTGACAATCCCATAATATAGTTCGGTATCATCTTGAAATTTTTCCGCATAAACTGTATAATATAAAGGTCCGGTAGATAATATCGGTGGATTGAAATAATTTTTATGTTGTATCTTAGTTCAGCACCAACCTGAGCCGCACAGTCGAAAGTCTGTGCGGCTCTCGTTGTGTAGAAACGCATTCACCTTACCATTATAAATTTTACCATATCCCCTGTACGATAAAACGGACATATATACAAAACTATCCCCATACAGCATTAAACTGTACGGGGATAACTAATCTTTATTTAATTTTCATATCTCTCAGAGCGATATACTCCTCATCGACTTTATCGGTATAGCGGCTCTCCGAACCGCCGAGGAAAGCCGTTATATGCTTACAGCATTGACTGTAGAACTCATCTTCATAATGGACGATATGCGCACCGCCAAGTGCAAAGCGGTCATCGGCATAAAACCTTTTAGAAATATCAATTACACAGCAATCGGTAAGACGTGCGAATTCTTCTTCAAATCCGTTTATAAATGCTTTTTTGGTTTTGAATGTGTTATCGCTGTCAGATAACATTTCTAACCGATTGTCAAGCGAAATATAACGGTCTTTAAGATCGGCTTTAATTAAAATAATGTTTTTTCCATAGTGCTCAGTGACAAATTTGCAGAAATTTTCAAGCACTCTTTCGAGATATTCACGGCTTCTTTCGTTAAATAAATATGTGCTTTCACATTTATCGGAAATCGATTTGTAAAAAGCGGTGCGAAGTATGAAATCATCCACCTCGAAAAGCGAATCGCCGCACTTACGCATATTGCAGATAAGGTCGTACATATCAATAATCAGCCATTCGGCATTACTATCAGATAGAATGCGTTTTCCTTCGTGCAAAAACGCCTCTTTAACAGTGCGCCTTCGCCACTTACTGCCGCAGAATTTATCAGCCGACAAATCGTTGTCAAACGATATTTCAGGCTCGTCCGCAAGCAAAAACGGCTGCTTGAAAATGTACTTATCGACATAGATACCTGATGAATTACGGTTAACGGATTCACGGGAAATACAGCTGCCCCAGATGTCAACCAATACAGGTTTGTGCTGTGCTTTGTAGTCTTCAAGCAATTTGCGGTCGTTTCTGATAAGGAAAATATGTTCGCAGTTATCGGGAACAGTATATTTGTAAACCTCAGAAAGTTTACGGGATAGTTGTTTTTTCATAAGGAAGTTCTCATCGAAAACAATCCTTATATTATCGTAACTGCAATCGCCAAGGTCGCCGTCAATACACTCAGCGGCTTTTATCGCCGAAACAAGCCTTTCTGCACCGGCTTTAGCGGAAAGCAGGATTTTTGCATCATCATAGGTACGGATCTCATTTTCACGCAGATATACAAAATACTCGAAATTCTCTGCGACAAACCGCTTTGACGTAAGCTCTGCCATTCTGTCCGATACATAATTTCTGTCAAGCAGTTCAGGTTGATAGGCTCTTGCTGTCATATTATCATAGTACTTTATGACACGCATAAGCTGCAGCCTTATTTCCGGTGCAGAAAAATATGTATCCTTGCGGATACGTTTTACCGCTGAGTTCAGCTTGATTCTTACATCATCGTAGAAAAGCGGCTCAAAGGACATCATATTGTCACTTTTTGACGCCATAAAATAATTGCAGGAAACATCAATAACCACCGGCTGTAAAAGCGAAATCAGATAATCCTCATACAGCCTCAACCGCTTATTCAACGCATTTCTGCTTTTACCGTTTCTGAGCTGATTTTCTTTTACGCAGATATTGCTGAATTTTAAACGCACTAATATGATTTTATCCTTATCATATTTTGACAAGACAATTTTCGCATATTCTTTAAGTGCAGATTTTACTGTTTTTTCGTCAAAAGGCGGAGAAATTTTTTCAAGCCTGTCTTTATTGGAATTGTAAAAATCGGAAGAAATAAAACTGCCTGATGCCGTATAGAAGCTGTCGCCGTACTTGTAGCACGAAACAGCCGCCGCTG
>OJOP01001311.1_pt1 | contig 11676 bp, 8 predicted proteins | sample 1598161 | NCBI WGS metagenome assembly OJOP01 (sample SAMN01915206, study PRJEB22387) | human gut metagenome | isolation source: stool | host: Homo sapiens | place: USA | reverse complement strand
ATCATCGCTCATGTCCTTCGGATGGGAGGTCGTAAAACGAATTCGCATATCGGGAACCTCTTTCGCCACACGATCCAACAAGATCGGGAAGGTTATGGTCTCACCTTCTTTCTCGAAAGAATAGGAGTTTACATTTTGTCCCAACAACGTAACTTCCTTAAAGCCTTTCTCGTGCATATCCCGTATCTCATTCAAGATACTCTCGATATCCCGGCTACGCTCGCGTCCTCTTGTATAAGGTACGATGCAATACGTACAAAAATTATTACAACCGCGCATAATAGACACGAAACCGGAGATATGTACGCCCGGTAACTTCAAAGGAATAACATCCTTATAGGTCTCTTGGGTAGAAAGCTCCACGTTGATCGCTTTCTCTCCGTGCTCTACCGCTCCCACCAAGTTCGGCAAGTCCAGATAAGAATCCGGTCCTACCACCAAGTCGGCATGATGCACATGGATCAGATCTTCCTTCACTCGTTCGGCCATACATCCCAATACACCGACAATTAAGGACTTCTTTTTCCGTTTTAAAGACTGGAAATACTGTAGCCGCCCATAGATTTTCTGTTCGGCGTTGTCGCGTACGGAGCAAGTATTCACGAAGATGGCATCCGCCTCCTCGATATTCTCCGTCATACTATAGCCATCCATCTTCATGATAGAAGCTACAACTTCGCTGTCCGCCACATTCATCTGACAGCCGTAGGTCTCGATAAACAACTTTCGTTCATCGCTTTGGGTAGCGGATTTTAAGTCCACACCGTTTTCTTGATTTACCATACTATATGTTAATATAATTTAAATAAGCAAGATTCTTAAAAATAATTACGCAAACGCTTGCATAGTTCGAATCCCACCGTTATATTTGCATTCGAAAAACGTAAATTTTTTCATAGTTAAGGTTTTGGTTAAATCGAATAAGGGTGGCTGTGAAGTTACCCTTATTTACTTTTATACCTATCTGATGTTTTATATACTCCCATCTTTTCACTTCTCAATTATTCTTCTTACATTTGGAGGTGCAAAAATAATCAAAGTTTATGGATAACGTAGGAGATTGGTTATATATTGTTTTCCTGATTATCGCCGCCGTCAGTGGCTTATTCAGTTCGAAAGACAAAAAGAAGAAGAGTCGCCCCGATATATTGGGGCAACCCGACAGGGAAATTGTGCCTAATGACCAGCCTACAGAAGGAAAAGGCTTCTGGGAGATATTGGAGGATATGCAAAAGGAAACGCAAAAACCTAAGCCCGCTCCCCGACAAAAGCAGGTAAAGTCAAAGGTTGAGAAACCGCAAGTCGTAACCTCATCGCCTGCCTCATCTCCATTCCTTTCCGCCGAGAAGAATATCCCGAATCATATCGCGACCCAGCCATCCGTAAGGATGAGTGCTATCGAGGAAGAACCGGGGCTTATGCCAGAAGATACCTTCAGAGACATCGAGGAATTGAAGAAAGCGATCATTTGTGCGGAGATTCTAAACCGGAAGTATTAATTTACGCCACACTTATATTCGATTCAGCGTAATTTTATGTAAGTTTGCGCCCGAAATATTGAACAGTAAGTATTTACCTAAAAACATAAAAACTAATTATCATGGCATTAAAATTTATTACAGCTGAAGAAGCCGCATCTTATGTGCATCATAATGACAATGTCGGTTTCAGTGGTTTTACACCCGCAGGATGCCCGAAAGTCGTTCCCGGAGCTATCGCCCGGAAGGCAGCGGAAGAACACGCTAAAGGTAACCCTTTTCAAATCGGTATGTTTACCGGCGCTTCTACTGGTGATAAGCTAGACGGAGAGTTGGCTCGCGCTAACGCCATCAAATTCCGTACACCGTACCAATCTAACAAAGACTTACGTGCCGCATTAAACGCTCATCAGGCACAATATTTCGATTTGCACTTGTCTGAATTGGCACAAAGCTTGCGTTACGGATTCTTGGGTAAGATTGATGTCGCAATCGTAGAGGCTGCCGATGTTACTGAGGATGGTGAGATCGTTCCGACTTCAGGTGTTGGTATCTTACCTACTATCTGTCGTATGGCAGACCGTATCATCGTTGAGTTGAACTGCCGTCACCCGAAAGAAATCCGCGGTATGCATGATATTTACGAGCCGGCTGATCCTCCTTTACGCCGTGAGATCCCTATCTACACTCCTTCTGACAGGATCGGTAACGATTGTGTAAAAGTAGACCCGGCTAAGATCGTTGGTGTGGTAAGAACCGATGAGCCGAATGAAGGTGGAAAATTCTCTCCGCTGGATGATGTTACGATGGCGATCGGTAAAAACGTTGCGGACTTCTTGGTTAGCGAGATCAAGGCCGGCCGTCTTCCGAAAGAATTCGTTCCATTGCAGAGTGGTGTAGGTAACGTGGCTAACGCAGTCTTGGGCTGCATGGGAGCTAATGAGTCTATCCCCGCATTCAATGTATATACTGAGGTTATTCAAGATGCGGTTATCGAATTGATGAAACAAGGTCGCGTTAAATTCGCCAGCGGTTGCTCTTTGTCCGTAAGTAATGAGGTAATCCGTGAGATCTACGCAAATCTCGATTTCTTCAAGGATAAGATATTGCTTCGTCCGCAAGAGATCTCTAACAATCCGGAGGTTGCCCGCCGTTTAGGCTTGATTGCTATCAATACGGCTTTGGAGGCTGATATCTTCGGTAATATTAACTCTACGCACGTATCCGGTACTCGTATGATGAATGGTATCGGTGGTTCCGGCGACTTTACCCGTTCGGCTATGTTATCGATCTTCACGACTCCGTCTACAGCGAAGGAGGGTAAGATCAGCGCGTTCGTACCGATGGTATCTCACTTGGATCATAGCGAGCACTCCGTGAAGATCATTATCACGGAATATGGTGTAGCGGACTTACGCGGTAAATCTCCGATCCAACGCGCTCGTTGCATCATCGACAATTGTGTTCATCCGGATTACAAACCGTTATTGGAAGAATACCTCGCTATGGGTATCAAGGGACATACGCCTCAAAACCTGAAATGCTGTTTCGCTTTCCATGAGGAACTAGCGGCCAGCGGCGATATGCACAATGTGGATTGGAACAAGTATAATAAGTAATACAAACATATTACAGGCATAATTCATAGGGCATGGGTTCAACCGAACTCATGCCCTATTCTCATAGCAGACAATGCGTAATACATTTGTAATAATTTTGAAACAATTCTTTCAAGCGGGTTTAATCTCTCCTTAATATAGAGGCTCTTTCTTTGCAGCAGAATAAATAGGCAAAGATTGTGAGAAAGTTTATAGAAAAATTAGTGGAAGGAGGATTCTTGATCAGTGGAAGCGTCAGTAGCTTTACGATCTTGTTGATCATTGTCTTCTTATTTAAAGAGGCCGCAGGTCTTTTTAACAGCCCGGAGGTAGAGGAAGGATATATATTGGCTGTGAATCAGGAAAATCCAGTCGAACATTTGTCTCCCGAGCAAATCATGGATGTCTTCGATGCCAATATCACCAATTGGGAAGATTTAAACGGAGAAAATCAAGATATACTAGTCTTCCGGTTCTCGGATCTAACCAACTATTATACGGAAGAAGAGCTAGGTGAAGAATTTCAATATGTTCCCGAGAAAATCAATGAACTTATCCATAAAGAGCCGGGGATTATCGCATTCTTTCCGGAACAATACAAGTCGGAGAACTTTACGGGAAAAATCATATCGGGAGCCACGATCAAACCTTCGGAGTTCTTTGGAGGGACGAAATGGTATCCTACCTCCGCTCCCGCTCCGATCTTTGGCTTGATCCCTCTATTACTAGGCACACTTTTAGTAAGTATAGGTGCGATCGCCTTATCCCTCCCCTTCGGAGTAGCGGTAGCGATCTATATGGCAGAGATTGCCAATACAAAAACCCGTAATTTGCTAAAGCCTATTATCGAGTTATTGGCAGGTATTCCCTCAGTCGTTTATGGTTTCTTCGGATTGGTGGTGATCGTTCCCCTTATCCAAAAGACCTTAGACCTTCCGGTAGGCGAGACCGCTTTCGCCGGAAGCGTGGTTTTAGCGATCATGGCGTTGCCGACCATCATCACGGTAGCGGAAGATGCCATGCGAACTACCCCACGAGCCATGAAAGAGGCCAGCTTGGCATTGGGAGCCACGCAATGGCAAACCATCTACAAAGTAATAATCCCCTACTCCATATCCGGTATCACGTCCGCTGTCGTATTAGGTATAGGACGTGCGATCGGTGAGACGATGGCCGTATTGATGGTAACCGGAAACGCCGCCGTTATCCCTACCTCGTTCTTCGAACCGGTACGGACAATTCCTGCCACGATAGCAGCGGAATTAGGTGAGGCTCCCGCAGGTGGAGCGCATTACCAAGCCTTGTTTATGCTGGGAGCCGTGTTGTTCCTCATCACCTTGGGGTTGAGCATCGCCGTAGAATATATTTCATCCAAACGTAAAATTTAATTAAAGATATGGCACCTATTCAACATTTAGGGAATATAGACAAGAGGAAACGGGCCTCTCAACAGGTTGCTTTCGGTTTCTTTTCTTTCCTGAGTTATTTGGTCGTAGTGATCTTATTCGTAATACTGGGATTCATTATCTTAAAGGGAGCGAGCGTGATCAGTTGGGATTTCCTGACACAAGCACCCCAAGAGGGCATGACCTCCGGGGGGATTTTTCCGGCTATCGTAGGTACACTCTATTTAGTGATCGGAAGTAGCTTGATTAGTTTTCCCATCGGCATCATGAGTGGTATCTATATGAACGAGTACGCCACAAACGGGAAACTCATCCGTTTCATCCGTATCATGACGAATAACCTAAGCGGTGTCCCATCCGTTGTTTTCGGGTTATTTGGTATGTCTCTATTCGTAAGTACCTTGGGATGGGGAGACTCTATTATAGCGGGTTCGTTTACCTTGGCGCTGATGTCCTTGCCACTTATCATCCGCACGACGGAAGAGGCTTTGAAAAGTATCGATGATTCTTTCCGTCACGGTAGCCTAGCGTTAGGGGCTACGAAGTTGCAGACCATCCGCAGGGTCGTGCTACCGATGGCGTTCCCCAATATTATTACGGGATTGATTCTTTCGATCGGGCGTGTGTCCGGAGAGACCGCTCCTATCCTTTTTACGGTGGCCGCTTATTTCTTGCCGCAATTGCCGAAAAGTATTTTCGACCAATGTATGGCATTACCTTACCACTTATATGTTATCTCTACAAGCGGTACAGATATCGAGGCTTCCCGGGGGATGGCTTATGGCACGGCGCTCGTGCTGATCGTCATCGTATTATTAGTAAACCTTTTAGCGAACGCTTTACGTAGTTATTTCGCCAAGAAGGTAAAAATGAATTAAAAAAATAAGACAATTATGATAAAGATTGATGCTAAAAACGTAGACTTTTATTATGGGGATTTCCATGCATTGAAGAACATTTCCATGGAGATAGAGCCGAATACGTCCACCGCTTTCATAGGACCGTCCGGTTGCGGAAAGTCTACTTTCCTCCGCCTGTTCAACCGCATGAATGATTTGATTCCGGACACTCGCATGGAAGGTCAGATCCTGATTGATGGAAGGGATATTTATACGAAAAGCGAGAGAGTGGATCGCTTACGTAAAAACGTGGGGATGGTTTTCCAGAAACCGAATCCTTTTCCTAAGACGATTTATGAGAATGTCGCTTATGGCCTGCGGGTAAACGGTGTCAACGATGAGAATTATATTGAGGAGACGGTGGTCAAGACTTTAAAGCAGGTCGTCCTTTGGGACGAGGTAAAGGATAAACTGAAAGAATCGGCATTCGCTCTTTCCGGCGGACAGCAACAACGTTTATGTATCGCCCGTGCCTTGGCGATCTCGCCCTCCATCCTATTAATGGATGAGCCGACTTCCGCATTGGACCCGATTTCAACCAGCAAGATCGAGGATTTGATACATGAGCTGAAAAATGATTATACGATCGTAATCGTTACCCATAATATGCAACAAGCGGCTCGTGTTAGCGACAAGACCGGATATTTCTATTTAGGGGAATTGATTGAATATGATAATACCCGGAAGATTTTCACCAATCCGGAGAAAGAGTCTACACAGAATTACATTACCGGACGGTTTGGGTAATTGAAAATTAAAAATTGAAAATTAGAAGAGTATGAAGGTTATAGAGCAGGAGATTCATTCTTTAAAAAATAGTATCAGCGAGATGTGGGCATTGGTTCACCAGCAATTATACAACGCAGGGGAGGCTATGCTTACCGGAGATAAGGAACTCGCTTATAAGGTAATCAGCCGGGAACGCCGGGTAAACGCTTTCGAGCTAAAGATCGACAGTGATTGCGAGGATATCATCGCTTTATATGCGCCGGTAGCGATCGACCTACGTTTCGTATTGGCGATGTATAAGATTAATACAAACCTAGAGCGTCTGGGAGATTTCGCCGAAAGCATCGCCCGTTTCGCCGGAAACCTTCCCGAGGGGGAACCGATTGACCCGCAACTGGTCAAGGAAACCCGGGTAGAAGAAATGCTGTCGGAGTTATTAAGCATGATCTCACTCACCAAAGAGGCTTTTGAGAAAGAAAGCTCAGAGATCGCTTCCCGTATCTTCTTGAAGGATAATTTGATCGATGAGATCAATCATAATTCTACCGCTATTATCGCCAAATATATAGAGGAGCATAAAGGTAGTGCGTTTGCGGGGTTATCTATGGCCGGTGTTATCCGGCCCATGGAACGTTTCGGAGATCATTGTACGAATATAGCGGAAGAGCTCATTTTCTATCTGGACGCTAAAGTCATGAAGCATATGGGCAAAACCGAGCAATAATTCGTATCTTCGCGGCCACTTTAACAATCAACATCAGTAAATGAAACGACTCACAGTGGCTTGGCTGTCGGCCTTCTTATTGAGCGGTTCCGCGTTAACGTCTTACGCTCAGACAAATTCTCCTATCCCGGAGCGGGATTCTTCTTCGGTATCTCTTTTTGAATACGCGACTAAGATTCCGAAACGCAACAAGGTTTTCAATCTGGACTTGGAGATGCACGCAGGATTCAACGCAGACTTTTTCTCGGGGAAGCTGGATGAAGCCGCCTTTCGTTTCAGGGATGTCAAAATTGATGTTACCGGAGAGGTGAACGATCGGTTATTCTATTGGTATCGCCAAACGCTGAATGGCGGTTATGAGGGACAAGCCTTGGAGAATTTGAATGAGTCGATCGAATATGCGTATATCGGCTATAAACTGAATGAGCGTTTTACCTTAACCGCCGGAAAACAAGATGTGTTCTACGGTGGTTTTGAGTACGACGAGAATCCTTTGCTTATTTATGAGTATAGCGATATGAATGAATACTCCCTTTGCTACCTTACGGGAATCGGGCTGGGGTATCAGCCGAATGAGTCGCAAGAGATCCGCTTACAGGTGACGAACAGTCGTATGGGATCGATGGAAGATGAGTATGGACATCTGCCGGAAGGATTTAAGAAACCGAGAGTTCCCTTGTTTTACACATTGAACTGGAACGGTAACTTTCTGGATGAGTTGATTCATTTACGGTACTCCGTATCCGCCGCGGAACAAGCCCAAGGGAAATATATGTATAGCGTCTTTACCGGTCAAAGTATAGAGGCCGGACCGGTCTATGCTTATTTCGATGTCATGTATTCACGAGGAAAATTAGACCCATTAGGATTATTGACCGAATTGACCCAGCCCGAAGTCTCCGGAGAGGAGGAACCGGAACCACCGGTTCGTATGCAAAACATCGATTATCTTTCGCTGGTGGGGGAAATACAGTATCGTTTCCATCCCAAATGGCAACTATTCGCGAAAGGAATGTATGAAAGCGCATCGATCCATAAAGCCTACGATGCTTACGAGAAAGGTAAATACCGTACGGCATGGGGGTATCAAGGAGGGCTTGAGTTCTATCCGATGGCCGATGATAATCTACATATCTTCTTGACCGCCATAGGTAAAAAATATAACCTATCCGAACGAGCGAAGGCGCTCGATGCCTCTCTGGACGACACCGCACGCCTTTCGATCGGTTTCATTTATAGATTACCACTATATTGAATAATGTGCCAATATGCCAATTAAATGGATATATTCGCAGGGCACATTGGCATATTGGCATATTATTCACATTATTAATATCAATTCGTCTCCTTGTTGCAAATCCACCGTTAGCATTCCATCGATTACGGGTAAAGATACTGGTTTCTGATTTTTCTTGAGACTTAGGTTCGCTGAATTTGCCGGAAGCTTGATCCGGAAAATACCCGGAACGATCGCTTTCAATCGAGCTTCCGTCAGCAGACCTTCCGTCCATTTAGCCGACACCTCTCCGCCATTCCGGACTTTCAAACCGCTAAAGCTTCCGTTTTTCCAAGCGGAAGGCAAAGCCGGCAAAAACTCGATCAATCCGGTTTGACTCTGTATCAGCATCTCCGCGATACCCGCCGTGCCTCCAAAATTACCATCGATTTGGAAAGGAGGATGGGCACAAAACAAATTAGGATAAGAACCTCCTCCCTTCACCTCCTTCGTATGCTCATCTACGCAAGGACGTAACAAATCACCCAACAATTTATAAGCATGATCGCCATCCTGTAAACGAGCCCAGAAATTAATCTTCCAAGCCATCGACCAGCCCGTGCTTTGATCACCACGGACCTCCAAGGATTTACGAGCCGCCTCAGCCAACTCTGGCGTATGCTCTATCGATATCTCATTCCCGGGATAAAGCCCATATAAATGAGAGACATGACGATGGGTAGGCTCTACCTCCTCATACGGCTCGAGCCATTCCATAATACGGCCGTCTTTACCGATCGTCGTTGGCATCAAGCGATCTCGTTTCGCCGCCAACTCAGCAGCGAACGCGCTATCCACGCCTAAAATCCCGGCGGCCTCAATGGTATTCGTAAATAATTCCCGCACGATCTGATTATCCATTGTCGATCCGGCACAAATACTCACGACACTTCCGTTTGGCATTTTATAAGCGTTCTCCGGAGAGGTCGTAGGTGCCGTCACCAGATATTTAGTCCGGGGATCTTGCACCAACATATCCACAAAGAATAGGGCAGCCCCTTTCATCGTCGGATAAACATCCCTCAAATACGCCTTATCTAATGTATACTGATAATGCGTATACAAATGCTCGCATAGCCATGCGGCGGATGTATTCGTCGCTCCCCACGATGGATGTTCGCCCGGGGCGGTAAACTCCCAAACATTACCTAAAATATGGGTAACCCATCCCCGTGCGTTATAAAAAGCCTTGGCCGTGCGTTCGCCGCTAGGGACTTGCAGTTTCGTCCATTCGATCAGCGGAAGGTGCAACTCGGAGAGGTTCGTGACCTCCGCAGGCCAATGATTCATCTGTAAATTAATATTTAGGTGATAATCCCCGTTCCAAGGCGTATGAATCGTATTACACCACAAGCCTTGCAAATTCGGGGGCAGTAATCCCTGCCGGGTCGAGGAAATCAATAAATATCGACCGAACTGGAAATATAAAGCCGCCAATCCCGGATCGTTCTTATCTTGAGCGAAAGCGGCCAAACGCTCATTGATCGGAAGATGATCCCTTTCGCCTCTTCCCAAATCCAGAGAAACCCGATCGAACAGGGAGCGATAAGCAAGTGTATGTTCCCGGCGCAAGGTGGAGAAATCCTTAGATTCCGCTTGCGATAAGTATTTTTCCAAGGATTGTCCGGCGCCGTCTTTATCGAAATAATCCGTACCTAAACTTACCAAGATAATCGCTTCCGAGGCACTTCGCACCGACAGACAGCTATCTGTCGTAGCCAAATCTCCTCCCTTCGGCAAGACGATACGGACACGAGAGGCGAAACGCATCCCTTTCATCTCCAACGTATCCACCCCGTCCGGCAGTTGTCCCCGCATCAGCAAGTCCTTTCCGTCCAAAGAGATCGTCGCATGTTCCGGACGATTCATACCCAATGAGAAATTCAAAGCCCGATCCGTATCCGCTACCAAATGAATCACTCCCAGATCACCGGAAAAAGAGGTAAACATTTCCCGTTGATAATTCACATTCCCCCTTTTAAAAGAGACGGAAGCGATAGCCTCGCTTAGGTTCAACCGCCTGCGATACTCAGCGATAGAATCCGATTCATTCGGATACGTATATTTCAGCACTAGATTTCCGAATAATTGGTAACTCCCATACGGAGCGTTCGCACCGTCACCCAGATTACTTCCGGTCCCTTTGCAGACGAAAGTTTTATACATCAAATCCTGTGCCTCGTCATTCCGTCCCTCAAATAAAAGGCGACGAATATTCGCCAAAGAATAATACGCATAAGGATTGTCCGTATCTTGCTTACTTCCGGACCACAGGGAGATCTCATTCAGGACAACATTCTCCCGCTCAATACCACCATCCGGCATCATACCGATACGGCCGTTTCCCAAAGGCAAAGTTTCTTCCCATATCTGCGCTGGTTGATCAAAATAATATGAGACCTCCTTCCCGGTCTGCATATCCGGCAAATTACAACCGAAAAGGAACGATAACAAAATCAAATAAAGTCCTTTCATATTCATACGATTATTCCTTGTTATTGTTTTTCCATCAAAAGCCGAAGAGGCGATCCACTGCAACCCGGGTTACAGTATCACCCTAAAAGCTTTGCATATCACATAGTCGTTTATAATAGCCATCCAAAGCCAACAACTCCTCGTGTTTGCCCCGTTCTACGATCTCACCCTCATGCATCACACAGATCTCATCTGCGTTACGGATCGTAGAGAGACGGTGGGCGATCACTACGGTCGTACGGTTCTTCATCAAGTTCTCCAACGCTTCTTGTACCAAACGTTCGGATTCCGTATCCAAGGCGGATGTGGCCTCATCCAAGATCAAGATCGGGGGATTCTTCAAGATCGCACGGGCGATACTGATTCGCTGGCGTTGTCCACCAGACAGTTTTCCACCTCGGTCACCTATATTGGTATCGTAACCTTTCTCACTCGCTATGATAAAATCGTGAGCGTTAGCGATGCGGGCGGCTTCCTCCACCTGTTCCATCGTAGCTCCTTCCACTCCAAAAGCGATATTGTTGAAGAAGGTATCGTTAAACAAGATAGCCTCTTGATTGACATTTCCCATCAATCCCCTAAGATCGAAAAGGGTGGCCTCACGGATATCCGTATCATCAATACGAATATTCCCTTTATTCACATCATAAAAGCGAGGCAATAGATCCACCAAGGTACTTTTGCCCGAACCGGATTGACCGACCAAAGCCACGGTTGTTCCTTTCCGGATATCCAGATTGATTCCTTTCAAGACCCAAGCTTCCTGATATTTAAACCAGACATCTTTATAACTGATTTTCTCTTTCAAGGCGATCTTCTTCGGATGTTCCGGATCATGGATATCCGTCTCCGCCTTCAATATCTTATCGACACGTTCCATGGAGGCCAGACCTTTCTGGATCGCATAAACCGACTTACTTAGATCTTTCGCAGGATTGATAATGCTATAGAAAATAACCAGATAATAAATAAACGTAGGAGCGTCGATCGGGCTATTCGCACTCAAGATCAGCGTACCTCCATACCAAAGTACGATAGCGATCGTAACGGTTCCCAAAAACTCGCTCATCGGGTGCGCCATTTGTTGGCGG
>OJOP01001294.1_pt1 | contig 11879 bp, 10 predicted proteins | sample 1598161 | NCBI WGS metagenome assembly OJOP01 (sample SAMN01915206, study PRJEB22387) | human gut metagenome | isolation source: stool | host: Homo sapiens | place: USA | reverse complement strand
GCTCCCCTTCATATTCTCCTACTCTTCCACATTCTTTAAGCTCTCCGCCATATCCACGCGGTGTATTTTCCTTCCGGACAGGGCCAGCGCCAGAATATATGCCACAAGCACCTCGATGTCCTTGCGGTCATAGAGCGTGTATTTAGGAACCGGTATACTCATATTGCTCCTCCTTTCAGATATGAACGTCAGATAACATAAGATAAAATCGCAAGGTTTGCCGCCGACTCAATGCAGGGTACAGCCCTCGGAACGATGCAGGGATCGTGCCTGCCCTTGATACCAAGCGTTTCTTCCGTCATAGTGGTATAATCAACTGTTTTCTGAAGACGGGCGATTGACGGGGTAGGCTTCATCGCAACACGGAATACTATAGGCATACCGCTTGTGATACCGCCTAAAATACCTCCGTGGTTATTCGTCCTTGTCCTGATTTCACCATTTTCAATGCAGAACTCGTCGTTGTTGTTACTGCCATACATATTCGCAACATCAAAGCCTGCGCCGAATTCAATGCCCTTGACAGCAGGCACGCCGAATACCGCCTGTGAAATCCTGTTTTCGATGCCGTCGAACATAGGCGAGCCTATGCCTGCAGGAAGTCCGACCGCCGCATATTCTATAATTCCGCCTACCGAATCGAGCTTTGCCGCCGCACCTGCTATAACATCTCTCATCTGCTGTTCAACATCAGTATTGATAAGCGGAAGATAGCGGCTTCTGACCTGCTTTAATTGCTCAGCATCCACGTTCACAGGGTCAAAGCACTCGTCGCCTGCGTCCATTATCGACAGGATATGCGCCCCTGTGGTTATCCCCTTGCTTTCGAGTATCTGCGATGCTATCGCTCCCGCAAAAACCAGCGGTGCGGTAATTCTTCCCGAAAAATGTCCACCGCCACGCAGATCGTTACTGCCGTTATAACGCACATATCCCGTATAATCGGCGTGACCGGGTCGTGCAAGGTGGCTCACGCTCTTATAATCAGCCGAATGCTGATCTGTATTCTGTATCACAGCGCAAAGGGGAGTGCCTGTCAGCACACCGTCCACCATTCCCGATACTACGTTCGGGAAATCCTTCTCACTGCGCATTGTGCTTGTGCCGTCTTTCTTCGGCGCGCGTCTTGCCATAAAGTCAAGTACAGCGTCAAAGTCGATTCCGATTCCGCCCGGAAGCCCGTCTATCACAACACCGATAGCCTTTCCGTGCGATTCACCGAATATTGAAACCGAAAGCTCTCCGAATTTAAACGCTGATGACATCTGCTATACCTCCGAGCGCCCTGAAATCGTCAAAAAATCCCGGATAGGATTTGTTTGTACATTCTGCGCCTTTTATAATTACCTCGCCTGTTGATCTTGTAGCCGCAACAGCGCCTGCCATTGCTATCCTGTGATCGTTATAATTGCGTACCGTACCGCCCTTGAACGCTTCAACAGGGAATATTTCAATGCTGTTTTCCGTAGAAATTGCTTTACCGCCTAAATCGTTTATAAGCTCTGTGGTGGCGGCAAGACGGTCGCATTCCTTGATGCGTAATCTCTCGCAGTTGATTATCCTGCACGGCTTTTCCCAGAAGCTCATCATCACCGCAATCGCAGGAACAAGGTCGGGAATATCCGAAGCATCTATTACCGACAGATCGCCGCCGTTTCTGAATTTTTCGGCAATGTCAACTATAGCCTTATCGCCCTGCACGCTGTTCAGGTTGAGATTTGTAAGCTCTATATCCGAGCCTGCACAGTTTGCCGCAAGAAAAAACGCACTCTGCGACATATCGGCCTCCACCGTGCAATTATGCGGCTTATACTTCTGACCGCCTTTTATAAAATAACCGTTCTCTGTTTTGCAAACCCCGACCCCGAACTGCTTCATACAGTCTATTGTAATATTGACATAAGGCTTCGACTCAAGACGGGTAGTAAGAATTATCTCGCTGTCCTTTGAAAGTACAGAGAGTGCGAACAGTAGCCCTGTTATAAATTGCGATGAAACACTTCCGTCAATATAATACTTTCCGCCGTTCAGCCTGCCCTTGATCCTGTACGGCATCGAAAGCGTTTCGAACACAGCGCCGTTTTCCGTCATAGGCTCAATCAGCGGCGTTATAGGTCTTTCGGGGAGTTTTCCTCCGCCCGTAAATTCCGCTTCACAGCCGAACGCCGAGAATATCGGTATCATAAATCTTAGCGTTGAGCCGCTTTCAAAGCAGTCCACGGTGGCTTTTTCTGAGGGAGTGGTTATTCCCGTAATGTCATAACTGCCGTCTTTGCCGTTTATTTTTACGCCGAGTGCCGTCAATGCGTTTATTGTTGCGTGCAGATCCATACACTCAAGCAGGTTATCTATATGCGTCGTACCGTCGCAAAAAGCCGCACATATTAGCATCCTGTGAGAAATGCTCTTTGACGGCGGCACTATCAGCTTTCCGCTGAGCTTTGACGGTGTTATTTTTATATCCATTGTGTTTCACCCTTGATATACGTTTATCTAATTAATAATACTATAAAACAGCCCAAAAGTCAAGAAAATCACACTCCGGTAACACAAAAACCCTCCCCGAAATCCCGGAGAGGGTTTTTGTCATTAAATTGTCTCGCATCCGATACGAGTAAATCTTAAAGCCCACATCCGATAAAATCCGATGTATAGGGCAGTGATTATCTCTTTGAGAACTGCGGAGCGCGACGGGCTGCTTTGAGACCGTACTTCTTTCTTTCCTTCATTCTGGGGTCACGAGTTAAGAAGCCTGCCTTCTTGAGTACGGGACGAAGCTCGTCGCTGTACTGAAGTAAAGCTCTTGAAAGGCCGTGGCGGATAGCGCCTGCCTGACCTGTAACACCGCCGCCTGCAACTGTGCAGACAATGTCAAACTTCTCTGTTGTTCCTGTAAGAGCGAGAGGCTGACGAACGATGAGCTTTAATGTCTCAAGACCGAAATAATCGTCGATGCCACGACCGTTTACAGTAATAACACCGCTGCCGGGATAAACACGTACTCTGGCAACTGAGTGCTTTCTTCTACCTGTTCCGTAGTAATAAGGCTTTGATTCGTACATTGTTATCCCTCCTTAATATTTGAATTCTTCGGGCTTCTGAGCGCCGTTCTTGTGCTCTGCACCTGCATAAAGACGCATTCTTGTTGCGGCCTTTCTGCCAAGTGTATTGTTGGGGAGCATACCCTCAATTGCGAGCTGCATAGCCTTTTCGGGCTTCTCGCTCATGAGCTTGCTGTACTGTACTTCCTTAAGACCGCCGATGTAGCCGGTGTGCCATCTGTAGTACTTGTTCTCAAGCTTGTTGCCTGTTAAAACTGCCTTTGCGCAGTTAATTATGATTACATGATCGCCACAGTCGCAGTGAGGTGCGTATGTGGGCTTGTGCTTACCACGGAGAATGTGAGCAGCCTTTGCAGCAACACGGCCGAGGGGCTTTCCTGCTGCATCGAGAATATACCACTTACGTTCAACTGTTTCAGCTTTAGGCATAAATGTTGACATTCTGATTCTTTCCTTTCAATTACTCTTGAGGTTTGACCTCTGTTTGATTATTTTCACAACGTTTAATATTATAGCCATCCGTCAGCCTTTTGTCAAACGAATTTTCACGTAAAATCTAAATATATATCTATTTCTCTTTAAATCTCTTTAAATATCGCTGTTTCTCTCTATTTCTATCTTGCGATTTCATTTTATTTCTGCCTGTTGCAAATAAGTACGTTTTTCTTGATATTTTGCCGTTATGCTTTTGTTTTTGCAGTAAGACTCTTTTACCGTTTCATTATCGGATGTCAGCCGTAAAAGCCGGATAAAGCGCTGTAAAAACGCATTTTCGGTAATATGTAATCTCGTTTATCCCGATTCATCTTGCAATTAATGCTGTTTTGTGCTATTCTGAATGTTATAATAATAAAAGGAGCAACGCTAATGACACAATATCACAATATCCCGCCCGTGTACGATAAAAACAGCCGTATACTTATATTAGGCTCGTTTCCGTCTGTGAAGTCACGGGAGGCACAGTTTTTCTACGGACACCCTCAGAACCGTTTCTGGGAGGTGATGTCGGCGGTTCTTAGTTGCGACCTGCCTGTAACGGTACAGCAGAAGAAGCTGATGCTGTTAAGTCATAATATCGCCGTATGGGATGTTATCGGTTCGTGTGAAATAACAGGCTCGTCTGATGCCACCATAAGCTCGGTAGTCCCGAACAATATAGCCGGACTTGTAGCCGAAACTTCCGTTACAAGAATTTTTGCAAACGGTGCGACCTCTTATAATATGTATAAGCGATATTGCCGTGACAATGTCGGAATAGAAGCCGTAAAGCTGCCGTCAACCAGCCCCGCAAACGCCGCTTTCTCGCTTGAACGGCTCATATCCGAATGGAAATCTCAGATTCTGTCGCAGTAGCTTATGGTAATATTACGCTCCTTTGCGTTCTTTATCAGATGGTCAAGCCTTATAAGTATCGCCTTTTCTTCATAGACGATTGCCTCGATTTTTTCGGGGTCTGTTTCCATATCGAAAAGCTGACGTGTCTTTTCAAGCCTGCTTTGAAGATACTCCAGCCGTGAACGCATTTCTTCGGCTTCGCTGAAAGTATGCTCCTTGCTTTCCGCTTTAAATAATCTGCAAAAATTCAAGCACATAAAATGCCCGTCCTTTCAAAGAGTTTTTACATTCTATGAAAGTGACGGGCTTAAAATTACCGACAGAGCCTTTCTATTGCTTTTGCGAAAATTACCGTGTTGTCGAGAAGCTCCCCGACAGGCACGAATTCGTCCGCACCGTGTATCCTGTAATCCGTGTCGGGATGTTCAACGCCGAAGGCGACACCGCCCTCGATCCCGTGTACATAGGTTCCTCCGCCGATAGCTATACATTCGCCTTTTTTGCCGGTATGCTCCTCGTATACATCAAGAAGCGTCTTTACAAGAAAGCTGTCGGGAGAGGCATAATGAGCGTTTGTGCCTGTAAACTCCGCTATTGAAATACCCGTGCCGTCTACGGCGTTTTCCAGCTTGCTTTTCAGCTGAGATAATGTCATACTCATCGGAAATCTTATGTCGGTATTAAAGTCAAGTCTGCCGTTTTCAGCGTTTATAAGGCTTAAAACGCAGGTAAGCGCACCCGATTTATCCTCGCAGGCAACCCTTAATGAAGAACCGTCTGTTTCTCCGTATGGATAACGTTTCAGAATATCACCGAGCAGTGTTTTTGTTTCATCCTTAATATCAAGCGTCACAAGCATTTCGAGCATTGCCGTTATTGCATTTTTTGCCTTTTGCGGAGTGGATGCGTGAGCAGATTCGCCCTTGCAGATAACTTTTATACCGCTCTCTGTCTGTTCTGCGGTAAAGCAACAGTTGTTCTTATTATTTGCGATATATGAACAAACAGCCTCCTCGTGCTTTGAAGCGAGAACTGCGTAACACTCGGCAGGAACGGCGTTTATCACCTGTCCGCCGCTGATTTCCAAAATGTCGTCATTGCTCATTTGTGCCGTGTACTGTGTTCTCGCCATACCTTTTTCGCAGTTTATAAGCGGATAGGAAGCGTCGGGAGTAAATACCATCGAAGGCATTTCGTCATTTCTGAGATAATATTCAATATCGGCAGAGCCGTTTTCCTCGTTTGTACCGAATATCAGCCGTACACCCTTTGACAGCTTTACGCCAAGCTCTTTTATGCTGTACAGAGCGTAAAGTGCGGATACCGCAGGTCCTTTATCGTCGGTAACACCTCTGCCGTAGAGAATACCTTCCTTTTCGGTGACCTTGAAGGGATCATACGTCCAGCCTTTACCGGCGGGAACAACGTCAAGGTGGCACAGCACCGCAAGAGAAGGCTTGCTTTCGCCGTCGGGAAGATAGTCGGCCGTTGCGTAATAATTTTCACGGTTATTTACCGTAAAGCCCATTTCTTCGGCTTTGTCAAGTATTATTCCGAGTGCCTTTGCAGGCTCTTTTCCGAAGGGAAAATTTACTTCCGCTTTTCCTTCTATGCTCGGCACTTCTACAAGCATTGACAGCAGAGATATAATATCTTTCTTGTTTTTCTCCGCAAAATTTCTGTATTTACTGTTATCCATTCCGACACTTCCTTTTGATTTTGTATCATTATTATACTACTCCGAGCCGAAAAGGTCAATTAATTCATTTGACATTTTTTGTGCAGTATGGTATACTAATTAAAATATCTATATGCTTCAGGGAGGATACCCTATGAGTGCAAAAACCCCTATCGGCAGTAATTTAAAGCTGTTCAGAGCAAAGAAAAAACTTCTTAAGGATTTCATAACCAATGACCCTTATCTTTCGGGAGAACTGGGCAATTATAAACACGGCACACTTTTCAGACACGACATTGTATTTATCAGCATAACAGACGGGAGCCATACCGCCGATTTGTTCATCGGAGAAGGTGAGGACTTTTCGTCGGCATTCGCCTCGGCTATGAACAGTGCCGAAAAGTATGTTTCGGATAATGATATTGTTCCGCTGTGGGTAAAGGTTGACTGTGTAAACAGCTGTAAGATCTGTACCCGTGCGGAATTTGAGGAAGAAATACGCTCAAGCCGTGAATTTTTCTTCAAAAAAGGTGTCAGCTTCGATACAGGCTTTGAAACCGCACTTCTGGAAGCACAGCTCAATTGCTGCGGACTTATAAACTATAAGAACGGCACTCTTGATGATAATAAAATCAGGGATTTCCTCAGCAGCCGCACCACCCTTGAATCAATCCCCGACAATGTGTTATCGTTTACAACAGTCGGATATATCTGTGACGAAAACAAAAAGCTGTACAAGCTATATCCAGATGAGGAAAACTACGGCAGAAGAATTGTGCCGGAGCTGACAAAAGACGATATTAAGCAGGTCATAGAAACGTCATCGGTATATCTTGCAAATGCTGTCAAAGATAACGGGCAGTTTGATTACGGCGTAAATCCCGTGAACGATTTCCATTTCGTTACATATAACATACTGCGTCATTCCGGTACTATCTGGAGCCTTATAATGCAGTATGATACCACAAAGGACGAAAAACTCGTGCCGAAGATCGAAAGCACGATAGACTTCCTTATGCAGAGCATAGAATATTCCGACAGCGACCATGCCTATCTTGTAGAGCGTAAGTCGGATGAAATAAAACTCGGCGGTAACGCTATCGCTATAGTGACCTTGTCCACCTATGCCGCCGTATTTGACAGCAACAGGTATGATAAGCTGATAGCCGCTCTTGCAAACTCTGTTCTTGATATGCAGGAAGAGGACGGCAGCTATTATCACGTTTTATCCTTCCCCGATTTTCAGCGCAAGGAACGTGACAGAATCGTGTACTATGACGGCGAGGCGACATTTGCGCTTGCGAGAGCGTACAGTATCACAAAAGACAGCCGTTATCTTGATGCCGCAGAAAAAGCACTCGATTATTTCATAAAGAATGATTATACACGTTTTTGCGACCACTGGATAGCGTATGCGGTAAACGAGGTCACTATCCACGACCCGAAGGAACGCTATCTGAACTTCGGTCTTAAGAACGCAAACGATAATCTGAACAAGATTTTCAATCAGGATACGACCTTCCATACATTCCTTGAGCTTCTTATGGCGGCTTTCAGCCTTTATGAGAGGATAAAAGAGAAGAATATATATGTGTCATATATGCAGAGATTCAACTTTGAAGCATTTATAAGGACGATTTACCGACGTGCGCATTATATGCTTGGCGGCTATCTCTATCCCGAGATAGCAATGTATATGAAGGTGCCGGAATCGGTAGTATACACTTTCTGCGTGCGTCATGACAGCTACAGAATAAGAATAGACGATGTTCAGCATTATATCGGCGGTTATTATAATTTCTACAGAAATTTTGACAAGCTGAACGAATATTACAAGCAAATCACAGACAAGCCGAAAACACGGCAGAGCGAAACGCCCGTAGACAGCGAGAGAGCCTCGTTTGTCAACTGGATACTCAGCAATATCTGATTTTGAGAGGATAGCTTATGAACTTCATGCAACTTCGTGAAAGACAGCCGAAATTCCCCGTTACCGTAAAGACAGGAGAGGGAGTAGTAGAGCTTATCTGGAATAAAATTGAATATGCTGACGGCTACCGTGTGTTTGCGTCGCCTGTCGGCAAGAATCATTTTGTCGGTGTAATTAACGTAAAAGGCACTACTGCCGTGATGAAAAAACGTGCAAACGGCGTTCCTATGCAGTATAAGGTCAAGGCGTTCAGAATTGCGGACGGTCCGGATAATTTTTTCGGAGAGTCCGAAATCGTCATAGCGTGTCCGCTTGAAACTCCACGCAGACTTACCGCAATAGTCGGAAGCGACGGTATATGCACATTGTCATGGAGATACAACTCGCAGTGTGACGGATTCAAGATCTATGCCGATTCGAATGAAAGCGGAAAATACTCTTTTGTGTGCTACAGCGGAAAGAATTCCTGCAGGCTTGACAGCTTCACAAAAAGCGGTAAGGTTTCGTTTGTTGTACGCAGTTTTATAATGACAGGGCATATGGAAAAGCTGGGCGTTTCTTCTGCTCCCGCCGAAGCCGTTCTTCCAAAATCCAAAGGCACTAAAGCAGTGCAGTTCGACCATTCGATGATAAGAAAAACGGCAGGCGATTATAATGCAAGGCGCTTTGCGGGCAAGGATGGAAGGCTTTGCAACGATCACCATAAATGCACCGTGATGATAGGCGGCGATATTACCGTTTCGGCTGAAATGCAGAAAAATGCGGCAAAGGGAATGCCTGTTTTTGACGAGGCTTTTTCATCGCTCGGCGGAATATTCGGTTCGTTTGATTTTTCCGTTGCAATGCTTGATACGGATATTAACGATAAAAAGGCGTATACATTCGAGGACAGCCGTGTCATCAACTGCCCGTCCACGATTGCCGACGCTGTATGCAAGAGCGGAATAGACGCACTTGCCGTCAACGCAGGACTTCTGCAGAGAGCGCCGCAGTCGCTCGAAAAGTATCCGCTTACGGTTATAACCGAGAACGACTGCACACAGGGCGGAGAGAAGTTCAGCATAGTAAATATCAACAATATAAATGTCGGATTCATTTCTGCGACAGTGAACAAGGATATATCGCAGTATGTGTCACAGCTCAGAAAAGCGGGGGCAGAGTACATATTCTTCTTCTGCTCGTGGAATGAACGTCATACGCCTGCGGTAAAGCCTAAGTGGAGAAATCAGGCGGTAAAGGCTGCGGAGAGCGGAGCAGATATAATTATCGGCAACGGACTTAACGCCATTGCCGAATATGATGTTATAGAGTGCGCAGACGGAAGACGTGTTCCTGTGGCTTATTCGCTCGGCTCGCTTATTCCTGCCGATCCTGCGACACGCTTTGAAAAGATAGGAGCGTTACTTTGCGTAAGGCTCAAGCGTGATACCGCAACGGGCAAGGTGAATACCGACCTTTGCGGATACATTCCTTATGCGTTCAAGGATTACGGCACGGAACACAGAGCGGTGCTTTTGTCCGATGATAATGCACGTTATTTCGGGCTGTCGGTATACGATACGCTTAAAAAGCAGGTGGCAACGGCACTCGGCAGTAAAATAGAGCTTGCGAGATATGCAGAGAAGCCCGAACAGCAATCGTTTGCACTTCTCGGCTCGGCACTGATTTCGGAGCTTTTCAAGGACGATAACGATGTAGAAACCGACCGTTCACATCTGTTCATATCACAGCTTACTATGAACGGAGCGCACTGCGATGTTGACGAGAAATACTTCCGTGACGGTGTTGTGCCTCTTTACTACAACCTTTCCAAAGGCTATGACGAATACCTTGCCGAAAATAAGGCTGATGCGCTTATAACGGACCTTTATTACGCTGTTTCCACGCCTGTTTACAGGCTAGGAGATTCGCTTTATTCGGGCGGAAAAGCGTTTATACAATCACGTTTCTACGAGGAAAACAAAAGTCGGCTGAAACGGCTCGATATAAAGGATGAAGCGGTGTGGAAGCCTCTGCTTGACAAGTTCATTGATTCGGTTACCGCTGTGTACGACAGGGAGAAGATTATACTTGTACGCATAACGGATCCCAAGCTGTACTATGTCAACGGACGATATGTACGCTCGACAGACCGCTCGTGCAACTTCAGGCTGCTTCTTGATATGGAGAACTACTTTATAAGACGTGTTTCTCCGAAGGTCATCGACATATCACGGTTCTATCCCGGTGTGATAAACAAAAGGGGAAGAAGCTATGCGGTATGCCGTGACGAGCATTTCCGCAATAACATTTCGTTGATTGCCAAAAGTATATGCTCCGGCAAGAAGGCAAACTATGTCAACTCGCTTGCTTACGACCCTGAAATATGGCTCACGGAAGTGGCTGAAAACTTTGATATAATAAAGGCAGGCAAGGCGGACAGCTTCTTCTTCGGCACAAACAATGCCGTAGACTACTTTATAAGCAGGCTGAGCCGTGACTTTATCTGTGCGGAATTCAAGGATATTCTCAGGCTGAAAACCAGTGAGCTTATCACGTTCAATGAGATAAGGGCTTGCTATGATTTCGGCAGAAACACAGTGCTGAAGCGGGTTTATAACGGCATCTGCGCTATACGCAAGGGCGATATTGCGAATGCGGATATTGATGAGATCATAAGGCTCGGATTATATGCACAAAGCGATCTTGCCAAGACGCTGGAATCATTTTACAATAAAAACGGAATTATCAGAAACTGTGTGCTTTCGACTAAGGATCTTAGCTTCTATCTCAAGTGCGCAAGGCTGTGGATGGCAGGCACAGGCAAGGATGCGGTGGCACAGCTTGCCCGTAGATATTACGAAAAACACAGACCTGTGATTCTTGATGTTTTTGGCAGAGCGGACGGCGGCGACATTCCGGAGCTTGCGGACGGTACGGTAAAGGGCAGTGTGATAAGCGGTTATTCGGCTCTGACAGTGTGTTCGGAGAAACCTGCGGATATTGATCTGAGCTATATTGATGACAAATCGGCTGTTTTTACCGAGCTTACACGCTCATACTTTGCGAATGCGCACGGCGACTGGCTTTTAGTCGATTTTTCGGATATTGTGAAGCCGATTTACAGGCATAGGTCGGCGTATGTCGCATCAATTGATGAATTATGCTGTTCTATGGCTTACAGAGCCTTTATGACAGACGATAAGGTTTTCGAGCCGTTCAAGGAAAATGCTGACAGTAAATTTATCGAAAAAGCGATTTCCGATTTTGCAAGAACCGTAAAAGCAAAATACGGGAAAAACATAATATTACGGAAAACGTATCTTCCGCTTAACAGATTGGATATTACAGGAAGAATCCGTCCTTTTGACGATACGGAATTTCTATCCGAGAAAGAAAATCTGATAAGCAGAGCAGAGGAGATATTTGTAAAATGCACAGACTGCTATATAATTGACTATGAAAGCCGGTATCTGCCTGTGTGCGCCGATAAAAACGCCGATATTTCCGAGCGCATGCTTGAAAGCGACTTCTATAAAGAGGCGGCAGCTGCCGTTGACCGCATAATTTCGGGAACAAGCAAAAAGACGGTAAACAATGTGGATATAGTCGGCTATCTTGAGCGGTGCGAGCGTATCAGAAAGGATAACCCCGATATGTCTGCCGAGCTTTCCCGTGAGATATTCGGCGGTGCGTCGGAGATATTCATGACAGAATAAATTTTATGTATGTTTAAAGCCCTTTGAGGAAAACTCGGAGGGCTTTTGGTTTTAGTTGGGCTGAAAGTGTTTTGTATAATGTGCTTGAGCTATATCGTTCAGTTCTGATTACAATAGTAAGGCTACCGATAGTTCTTTTTGTCGGATAGCACTTCTCGGGTTCGCTATTCAAATCG
>OJOP01001287.1_pt1 | contig 11935 bp, 8 predicted proteins | sample 1598161 | NCBI WGS metagenome assembly OJOP01 (sample SAMN01915206, study PRJEB22387) | human gut metagenome | isolation source: stool | host: Homo sapiens | place: USA | reverse complement strand
GGGCAGGCGCGGACATAGCCGCGCGTAAAGACGCGGAAGCGGTCAAGACTCATCTCCATTTTGGAGAGGTCTTTTTCATCCTCTGCGGCAGTTGCCGCGCCGAAGCGGATGGAGTCACCGAAGTCATAGAGGCTCGAGCCGGGCATGACCGTATCCAGATCGATCACGCACAGCGCCTGACGGGTCGCCGCGTCCAGCAGAACGTTATTAAGCTTTGTGTCGTTGTGCGTCACGCGCAGCGGCAGCTCGCCCGCAGTCAGCGCGTTCTGAATGGCCGACATTTCTGCCTGCCGGGCCAGCGCAAATTCAATTTCAGGCTGAACCTGCGCTGCCCGGTGCATGGGGTCGCGCTCCAATGTCTCCAGAAGCGCGCGGTAACGGTCGGGCGTATTGTGGAAATTCGGGATGGTCTCGTGCAGCTTCGCCGCCGGGAAATCCGTCAGGAGCTGCTGGAAGGTGCCGAAGCCCACGGCGCTCTGATAAAAGTCCTCGTCCGTCTCGGGAAGCTGGAGGCAGATGGTGCCCTCCACAAAGTCATACACGCGCTAATAGGCATCCTGCGCATGCAGATAGCTTGCGCCGTCATGCGTTTTTACAAGCGTCAGAACGCCGCGCGGGTCGTCTGTTTCTGTCCGCAGGAACTCCGTGACGGCAGTGATATTTTCCATCAGCCCCGCCACGTCGCGGAACGTATTGTTGTTGATTTTTTGCAGGATATAGCGATGGCCGCTCCCGGTCACGACCAGATAGGTCACGTTGATATGCCCGCAGCCATACGGCTCGCAGGAAACAGGCTCCGCGTCCAGGTGGAAGCCGCGCAGTACTTCAAACAGGTTTTCGTTCATTTCCAAAGCTCCTCCGTATAAATGCCCTCCGCCTTCATCTTGGCCACGGCTTCCTTGACAGATGCCAGATCTTCGCGGTAGGTCACGCCGTACCATGTTTCCTCGCACGGCAGCACCTGCACGCTTGCGGACTTGTCTGCAAGCTGCTCATTTACCACAAACGGCAGGAAGTATTCACACTTGAGCGGATTTGTCTTCATTGCTTCTGTCAGGAACGCGCCCATGCGCGCCCAGAGCTCATCCAGCACACGCGTTGAGAAGCCCCAGAGGTTCATCGATACGATGGTGTCGCCCGCCAGCGGAAAGAAATGCTCCCCATCCTCGGTGTATTCGGCGTCCGCGCCCTTTTTGAAGATCTTCGTGCGTTCCGTCACACCGGTCAGCATCCCGTCTTCGATCTCGCAGACGCCGCGCGCCACGGAGCCGAACTCCGTCACCGTATTTTTCAGGCGATAGCCGACCATGGCATACTTGCTCTCATCGGTCTGCGCAGCAAGGAAATCATAGATTTCCGAGAACGCCGTGCGGCCGTAGAAATCATCCGCGTTGATGACGGCAAACGGGCCGTTTACCACGCCCTTGCAGCAGGCCAGCGCATGGCCGGTACCCCACGGCTTTGTGCGCCCCTCCGGAACTTCTATGCCCTCCGGCAGGCGGTCAAGATCCTGATAGACGTAGGACACATGGAAATACTGCTCCATGCGGTCGCCGATGCATTCGCGGAACTCCGCTTCCATCTCGCGCTTGATGATGAACACCACGTCGCGGAAGCCCGCGCGCCATGCGTCAAACAGGGAAAAATCAATGATGATATGTCCTTCCGGGTCGACCGGCTCGATCTGCTTGAGGCCGCCAAAGCGGCTGCCCATGCCCGCGGCCATGATCACAAGAGTTGGTTTTTGTCTGTCCATTTTTTCACGTCTCCTGCTCCGTTTTTTATTCTGAGCTCATCTTAGCCGGGTCTGCAGCGGAAAGCAACGTTTCCCCCTACTCTGTGCAGTATCGTATAAATTCCATGCGGTATATGGAAAAAAATATTGCATTTCCAAGTACCTTGTGATAAATATAGTGCAAAAGGAGGCTTCACTATGCAGATCAAGAACCTCTCCTCCGCGCAGACATTCGGCACTGTCATCGCCTCGCTCCCGGACGATATGCCGTGCACCAGTCATTGCTGTGTCCGTGCCGGCGAACCCATAAAAGAGTGGCTGTCGCAGGAGCCAGTCGTTCTGGATTATGTTTCCGGGATGCCGCTGCTTGTAATCTATGAAGCAGAGTCTTACAGTCTCTACTATCTCGACCGTGTCTTTAAGTTGCGCCCCGGTGTCCGGTTTTCAGTCACCGCGCTGGATGCCCTCTGCTGCTTTGACATCTGCACCGCGCGTCCCGATGTGCTTTCACTTCTGGGCGAGCACCCGGCGGAGATATTCTACGGTGCCTCCAGCGATCTGAAGCTGGAGCGGCTCTATACCTTTTTCTATCAGGAATGCAGTAGGGATTTTTACTTCCGCGGCGAACAGCATGAGGCACTGGAGTTGGTCTATGTCGACCGGGGCGAACTGCACAATCTGGTCGGCGGCGTGGATATTCTGCTCCGGCCACAGCAGATGCTGCTCATCAACCGGAACATCTGGCACATGCAGTATGCCGATCTTCCCGTCAGCTTTCTAACCGTCTCTTTCCGTGCGGCCGTCGATTCCCCCTGCTCTTCTCTCTGCGGCCAGGTCCTTGCGCTTACCGCACGCCAGATCACACTGCTGCGCCGGATGCTGGACGAACACAGCAGTACAGACTTCGCATATGATTGTGTGGAGAGCCTTTTGAAACTGCTTCTGGCTGACCTGATCCGCTGCGAAAAAAAGCGTTCCTTCCAACCCGCAGCGCAGCTCCCATCCACCAGTCACGCCGAACAGCGCATCGCTGACCAACTGGTACAGATCATTTCCTCTAAAGCAGGAGAAAAGATCACGTTACAGCAGCTCGCCGATGCCGCGCACATCAGCACAACCTACCTGCACCGTATTTTTCGCACACAGCTCGGCATGACGCCGGGCAATTATCTGGCAAAGATCCGCATTGAGGAAAGTAAGCTCCTTCTCCGAGACGGCACGCTGTCCATGGGTGAAATTTCCTTACGCATGGGCTTCTCCAGCCAGCAGCACTTTTCTCGTCAGTTTCGCACCGTGGCCGGCATGACGCCTTCTGAGTACGTGCGGACACTGCGCTGAGCAGATATAAAAGGCAGGCGGACCGCTTCATCAGAAATGATCCCCCGCCTTTTCGTTTATGCGCGATATCTATCACATTCTGAGCAAGAATGTGCCGTACAATCCAGCTGCCTGCACAGGAGGATAAGCCCCCTGTAGCTCGCTAGATTTCTCAAAAAAAGCCTTTGAAATGCTTGCCCATATGGGGTTTATAGTCTTAAATGCCTCTCCGTTACCTTCGTTGGGGTAATCTGTCATCCTCGTTTTTTGGCCGCCTAACCGACAGTCTGCTTTGTTGCGCCATTTTTTAGGATGTTTTTGTCACTGATTTGTTTCAAACTCGATGACCTCCAATTTGTATGCGGTAATCCCTACTTTGTAGTTCGTCGAACACCTACATTATATAGGTATCATACTGATTTAACCATGTTAATGGCTGTGACACGAGCGCAGAATCCAACTCAACCGCGCCCTTTGGAAAAACAAAGTATTCTCCATTCTTTACAACCAAGTCGACCGCAATATGCGAGTCCTTCAGCATCTGAACCAATAAATTTGCAAATGTGCCTCGCTCTAAAAAGGCATAACCGTCACGCTTTATGGGCAGCACATTTGTGAATGCGATATAATACGAGAAGAAGTTCTTGGGTTCATCCGCATTTTCTGCAAAAACACGAATGCAATGGTTATATCGATTGTCGCCACGCTGCTCATTCATATACGTATTGCTTATTTGCGTTCCAGTTGTACTGCAAAAGCGTAAATACTCTTTCGTACTGATTCCCGAAAAACTGCGGTCTGTCGGAATTCCGTTCAAGAAATTGAATAGAATTGTAAGAAAATGTTGATATTTTTTATTGTCGCACAGTCCAATTCCCAGTTGCTCTCTATAGCTTAAGAAATCCATTTTTATCTCCCTTCGTATTCTGACGTGCAGTATGCCGGGGTTTAAATTTACAAGACCATCATAACCGTTCTTCCTGAAAAATACAAGAGCACTCTCTTTCCGGCAAAAAACACAAAAAATACTGTACTACAATCGCGCATCCCTGCTGCAGAAATTCTGCAGCAGGGGTCGTTTGTTATATGTCGATCTATACAATAAACCGATTTACAGTTCACTGAATATGCTCGACAGGTGTAGATATCTGAAATTCTGCAGGTCCAGTACTGCGTGCCTGCTTTCCCTACCCCCATTTTGCCCCCCAATTAGTGCCGCTGTCTGCGGGCAGTTTGCGTGGGAAAGAACCTTTTGACAAAACCGATAGCAGAATAACAAAACTAATCTGAGTTAATTTTGACGATTTCAATAAAAATTCCATAGAAAGCCAAACAAATCAATGCGAATGGCGTGTGAATGATAGAGAAAATTGTGCGGCGGAATGCGCAAAATCCACAATAGCATTTGCTTCCAGTGAAAAAAAGACACCAATCGCACAAAAAGCGTTGACTCTCATTTGTTCAGAAAATCCTTATACTTATCTATAGAATTGTGCAAATAGACGGTGAAAAGGCGTAGGCCGGCTCTGGCTTTTATGCACATAGAGAAATGAGGAGGTATACAAATGAAAAACAGAAGTTTTCGGCGCTGGCTGACGCTGGTTCTGGTGCTGGCGATGCTGCTCGGCATTCTGCCCGCGGTAGCTGCGGCGGACGCGTCGCTCAGCGACTACGCTCCGGCCGGAACAACCAATCTGGCTGTGGGCGCGACGCTGACAGTGTCAAACGGCACGCATAATGCGATGGGTCAGGAAAACAGCTATGAAATGCCCAGTGAGCACTGGAGCAAGGATTTTGTCCACGACGGCGTGCTGGATGGCCAGGGATTTTCCACAAACCCCTATGATAGCGAGCCGGACGCGAGCGTGCAGGTTGTGCTGACCTTTGATCTGGGCAGGCGCTGCTCGGTATCCAAATTCGGCGTATTTGCGCGCGCAGGCGCCATTTTCCCGACCGACTATCAGATCGAGACCTCGCTGGACGGCGAGATGTGGAGCGTTGCGGCAGAGCAGACCGGCGCGCCCAAAGACCCGGCCGAACCGTATTTCTACGAGCTGGACAGCGCTGTGGAGGCGCGCTATGTGCGGCTGAATGTAACAAAGCGCTATGCGCAGGATTCCATTGGCGGCGCGGGCAACGACGGCAAGCTGGTGCAGCTGCAGGAGTTTGCCATCTGGGGCACGGTCGTGCAGGAATCGGGCGGCGATGAGAAGCCCACCGGCACAAAGGATGATATCGCCTCGTGGGCGCTGGACGGCACGGCGAACATTGCGCTGAACAAGAAAGTCAGCGTGTCCTCTGATTTTAAAGAGGGACTCGGCTGCTGGGAATCTGTCCAGCTGACCGATGGTGTGATTGTTTCAACGACCGCGCCTTACGGCACGAACGGCTGGACGACGCACCCATTTGAAGAGGGGGCAGCAGCCGACAAGGTTGCATGGGCGGCCATCAACCTCGGTGCGTCGTATGAGATCAGCCGGATCGTGGTATTCCCGCGCTCTGACAGCGAATACGCAAATAACTTCCCGGTGGACTATGTGCTTCAGACCTCGGACGACGGCGAGACCTGGACAGATCTCGTCACGGTGACGGGTCAGGCCACGCCCACTGCGCCGGTCTTCTTCGATCTGGAGACGGCGGTCACGACAAAGAATGTCCGGATCTATGTGACAAAGCGCGGCGGAACCATGGTGCAGCTGTCGGAGCTTGCGGTGTTTGGCACGCCGGGCCGCTATGACCTGCGCGCATGGCAGCCCGAAGGCACGGAAAACGCAGCGCTGAACAAGATGGTCAGCGTTTCGTCCGACTATGTTGCGCCGGAGGGCATCTGGGGCAGCATGCTGCTGAACGACGGCTATATCCGAGGCGTCGTCGGCTACGGCGGCGCGAACGGCTGGACGACGCTGCCCGTTGAGGGCGCATCGGCGGATACGGTCGCGTACGCAAGCATTGACCTTGGCCTGACGTATGAGCTCAGCCGCTTTGTGATCTTCCCGCGCTCGGACGATGGCAAGTATGGCTATGCGTTCCCAATCGACTATCAGCTGCAGGTTTCGTCCGACGGCAAGAACTGGACGGATGTGGTAAAGGTCACCGGTCAGAAAACGCCCGGCGCGCCGGTCTGCTTTGATCTGGAAGAACCGGTGGAGGCTTCCTACGTCCGGCTGTATGTGACGAAGCGCGCATATGCCGCAAACGACGGAGCCTATGTTGTGCAGCTGTCGGAGCTGGCCGCATTCGGCACGCTCAGCGCAAACAATTTTGCAGTGGATGTGAGCAAGAGCGCGCTGGAGCTGACCGTTGGCGAAAGCGACAGCGTCAAGGTGACGGTTACGGCAGTTGACGAGCTGGATCACAGCGTCAGCTGGGAAAGCGCAGATCCGGCTATCGCCTCCGTTGACGAAAACGGTGTGATCACGGCCAAAGCCGTTGGCAGCACGACGATCACCGCGACCGTTGCAAACTCCGCAAGAAACGAAAACGGCGAGAACATCAAAAAAGAGATCTCCGTTACGGTCGTTGAAAAGAAATTCAGCTTTGACGACAACATTCTCATCTCCATCTTCTGGCCGCCCACAAGCGAGTATATGGACAAGGTCAGCGACGATTCCCGCTGGGATGAGCAGTACAAGCTGATGGCCGACGCCGGGATCAACTTTGTCAACAACGTTACCGGCAACGACCTCAACAGCAAGGCAACGAACCTTAAGATGGCGGAATACGCCAACAAATACGGCATGCACGTGAGCGTCGCGGACAGCCGTTTTGGCGGCAACCTCATGAGCCTGACGGCGGAGCAGATCAAATCTCTGATCGGCGAGTATCGCAACGTCCCCGGCGTGGCGGGCTATTATATCCTGGACGAGCCGGCGAACGCCAACCCGTATAACGCCGTGCATCAGGCCATGAAGCAGGCCGATCCCAACGGCTATATGCATCTGAACTTCCTCCCGGCGTGGGCATATGCGACGCTGGAGCAGGCAAAGGATCAGATGAACGACTATCTCAAGCTGAACGCTGCGGGCGGCTATCCGCAGGATTATCTGATGTACGACCTGTACCCCTATCCCGACAACAGCACAGCCATGAACCGCTCCGGCTTCCTTGGCAATATGCGCGCCGTTTGGGAAGTGGGCAGAGAAAACGACGTCAAGACGGCAAACTATCTGCAGTCGGTTCAGATCCCGGGTGCGTACCGTGCGCCGTCTGCATCCGAGATCCGCTATGAGGCCATGATGGGTCTGGCCTTTGGCTATAAACAGTTCTCCTACTTCACATGGTTTACCCCCAGCAACCGCTCCGAGCCGTTTGCCGACGGCATCATCCTTCTGGACGGTACGCCGAATCCCAAGAGCTATGAGGCGGTCAAGCAGCTTAACAGCGAGATCCACGCGCTCGGCACGACGCTTGCCAGGCTGAACGCGGAGGAGATCTATCTCAACGGCGAGACGTGGGGCGATCTGCCCATTCCCGAGGGCTTCTTTGCGCAGGGCGTGGACAGCACGAACTTTACGGTCTCCTACCTCAAGGAAAAGAACGGCACGCAGGGCTACATGATGCTGGTCAACAATGACTACACAAATGCAGCCACCATCCGCGTAAAGCTCGACAGCGCGATCACGTCCCTCAAGCGCGTGAGCGCGCAGGACGGCACGCTTTTCGATGCGGCGCTCAGCGGCGGCGAGCTGACCGTGACGCTGGCAGCGGGCGACGGCGCGCTGTATCAGCTTCCGGCGGGCTATGTCTACGAGAGCGGCAAGGAAGAAAACGCGAACATCGCGCTGGACGCAAATGTCTACGCCGACAGCTCCGAGGGCGGCAACGGCTGGTATATCAGCAAGCTCAACGACGGTGTGCGTGAGCCGGAAAACGCAAACAACGGCTGGAAGTCGGTCGGCACGCAGCAGGCTGTGATCACGGCCGATCTGCGTGAGAGCAAGACGTTTAACCGCGTCGACCTCTATCCGGCAGCTGGTGAGATGGGGCCGGTCAGCGCCGGTCAGGGCATGCCGAAGGACTTCACGATCGAGGTCTCGCAGGATGGAAAGAGCTGGGCGGTCGTCTACACCGCCGCGGATAAGACGATGGAAAACGGCGCGGCCTATTCCATCACGTTTGATGCGCAGACGGCGCGCTATGTGCGCGTAAACGTCGCCGCGACGAACAGCACCTATTGCGCGGCCAGCGAGCTTGAGATCTACAACGACGACGGCACCATCCCCACGCCGGCGCCCGGCACGACAGAGGATGAGGTCGTGCACTATGAACCGGACAGCAACCTGCTTCTGAACAAGAAGTACTACGTTTCCAGCACCACGCCCGACGGCACGTATAAGCAGTGGGGCTGGGCAGCAGAATACCTCAACGACGGCATTGCACAGAACGGCAACGGCTGGACGTCGAATGTCGGCGTCAACCACGACGAGGCGACCGCGCATGAATGGTGCGCGTTTGACATGGGCGATCTGTTCGCCGTGAACAAGGTTCGCATCTATGGCGGCAGCGGCTTCGCATTCCCGGTCGACTATCGCGTGCAGGTTTCGCTCGATGGCACGACGTGGACGGATGTCGCGGTCAGAAATGGCGATCCGGGCATGGAGGGCTGGCGCGAGATCGGATTTGACGCGCAGACGGCACGCTTTGTCCGTGTCTACGGCGACAAGCTGGTAGACAAAGGCAGGGACGGCTATCTGATGCAGATCGGCGAGGTCGAGGCCTATGGCACGCCGGCTGTTGACAGTGACGCGGCAAACGCAGCACTCGAGGCGCTGGAAGCGGCGCGCGCAAAGATCACCGGCGAGGATACCACCGCGCTTGACGCGGCGATCAAGGCGCTGAAGGACGCGATCGCCGACGAGAACAGCACGCAGAGCGAAATCAACGCCCTTATCAAGGCCGCGGACGCGGAGCTTGCAAAGTTCACCGTCAGCACGGCGGAGGCCGCTGCGGCTCTGGCCGAGGCAAAGAATGCTGTGAGCGACGGCTCGCTGCGTCTGGTTTCGGAAAAGACCATGAACGCCCTGCAGGACGCGATCGACGCGCTGGAGGCCGGTATTGCGGCCGCGGGCGACACCGTGTATCAGACGGAGCTCAACACGCTGACCGAGAACGTCAGGACGGCGCTGGCCGCCGCGCGCAGCGAGCAGGCCGCAAACGAGCAGCCGGTCATCCCGAGCTATCCGTCTACGGTCAAGCCCACCACGCCGTCTGCATCGGACAGCACGAAGCTGCCGTTCAGCGACGTGCGCGAGAGCGACTGGTTCTATGAGGACGTTGCGTATGTCTATGAAAAGGGCATGATGAACGGCACAGGCCGCGCAGCCTTTGGCCCGGACGCATCGACCACGCGCGGCATGATCGTGACGATCCTTGCGCGCATGGAGGGCGTTGACACGACCAAGGGTGCGGCGTGGTACGCCGCAGGCCGCGAATGGGCGATGAAGAACGGCATTTCCGACGGCACGAACATGGAGGCAAACATCACGCGTGAGCAGCTGGCGACGATCCTGTTCCGCTATGTCGTCTATAAGGGTCTTGACCTTGTGACGCTGGAGGATAACCTCTCGCGCTTCTCCGACCGCAATGAGATCAGCAGCTACGCGGTTTCCGCGATGAACTGGGCAGTCGGTCAGGGACTGGTCAAGGGCAGCGGCGGCAAGCTCAACCCCAAGGGCAATGCCACACGCGCACAGGTGGCGGCGATTCTGCACCGCTTCTGTGAGCTTGGCAAATAAGCGCTTCGCGTAAAGCCGCGTAAATAAAACAAAAAGAGCATTGGAGACCGGGAAACCGGGATCCAATGCTCTTTTGCAGCTGCGCATGGACTGTTTGACGAGCCGCAGAAACCATGCTGAAAAGGTGCGTCATGTTTTATAGTGCCATTGGCTCCGACCGCGTTCCGAACCGCACCCTATTGACAAGTTGCCTTTTTCGAGTATAATGAGCAATACGCATCGCTTAATGTGCATTGAGGCATCTGAGAGAGGGAGCGTATGCTGATATTCATACTTCTTTTGCCGATCATATTCTTCATTGCCGCCTTTCTTGTGAACGCCGCCATGTTCCGCCCGGAAAAGCGGCCGGAAGCGAACATAGACGGGCGCGGGGTGACATTCCCCAGCGGCAGAAATCACCTTGCAGGGTATCTCTGGAATGAGGCGGGGACGCGCGGTTTACTTGTTTTTGCCCACGGAATGGGAACGGGCATCGCGTATTATCTGCCGGAGATCCACCACTTTGCCGCACAGGGATATCAGGTGTTCGCGTTTACATACAGCGGCTATCAGGGCAGCACCGGACATTTTTACGGCTTCCCGCAGGCGGTGATCGACCTGAAACATGCGCTTGATTTTGTCGATGACGGTTCCCGTCCCGTCATCCTGATGGGGCACAGCATGGGCGCATACGCCGTCTGTGCGGTGCGGCAATGCACGGATAAGCCGGTGAGCGGGATCGTAGCCTATGCGCCGTTTTTCTCATCGGACGAGGCTGTTATCGCGCAGGCGACCGGAAACATACCCAAATTCGGAAAGCTGTTGTGCGGCCTGATCCTGCCGATGCAGCGCATTTTGTTTGGAAGGAATTGCAGCCCGACCGCCGCGGCGGGGCTTTCCCGTGCCAATGTTCCGGCACTTGTCCTGCAAGGCAGCGAGGACGTTGAAGTGACCCCCGATGGCTGCGCGCTGTATGCGCACCGCGGCGAGCTGGCCGATGCTCCCGTTACCTTTCGGCTGGTACAGGAGGAAGAAAGCAGCGGCCACATGACGGTCGTTCGGAAAAAGGGCAGTCAAACGGTCAATGAAGATACGATCTGTCAGGTTGACGCGTTTCTTGACACGATACTGCGTCAATAAAACTTTGTTTCTCAAAATCTCCGCCTTCCCGGTTCCGGGAAGGCGGAATTATTTAAGGCAATACCGCAAAAAAGCAAAGCGAATGCAAAGTGTGATAAAATGGACGCATGGATAAACAGATGACGATTTCCGCATTCAGCGATGAGTTGGCGCAGGTGCGGACAAAGAAAAAAGAGTTTCTGAGTCAGATCGAACGAATCGTCCCCGTGGAAGGAATGGCTATCCCTGATTCGGCCGTGCTATTACAAAGGAGAGCGTGGCAATAAGCCCTATCCGCTGGAGATCATGCTGCGGCTGTATCTGCTGCAAAATCTTTACGACCTGAGTGATGAGGCAACCGCAGCAGAAGCAATCGACAGCCGTGCGTTTTCGGATTTCTGCGGCATCGATTCCAGCAATCAGGGTCCAGACGGCGATACCCTTGGCCGTTTTCGCAATCTGCTGATCAAGAACGGATTGCAGGAAAAGCTGTTCTCTCAGGTGGTTGCCGCACTTATGGAACGAGGCCTCATTCTGAAAAAGGGAACGATAGTGGATTCCACCATCATTTCCGCACCATCTTCTACCAAAAACAGTGAGAAGAAGCAGGATCCGGATGCACATCAGGTGAAAAAGGCAATACCTGGTACTTCGGTTATAAGGCACATATCGGTGTTGACAAGGACAGCGGACTGGTTCATACCGTGGAGGCGACATCAGCCAACGTCCATGATGTCACAAAAACATCAAAGCTGCTGACCGGAGAAGAAGAGGTCGTTTACGGTGATAGCGGTTATCTCGGTGCGGGAAAACATGATGATGCGATCATCCGCAACAAGGCTGGCCGCAAAATCAAATACAGAATCAATCGCCGGCCATCCCAAGTGAAGAAACTGAGCAAAAGCGGCCAGTATGCCGCAAAGAAAGCAGAACACGCAAAGTCCTCTGTCCGTGCGAAAGTAGAGCACGTATTCGGTGTTGTCAAGAAACAGCTGCGTTTCCGAAAAACACGATACCGAGGGCTCGAAAAGCAGAGAGCCAAATTCAATAT
>OJOP01001285.1_pt1 | contig 11951 bp, 11 predicted proteins | sample 1598161 | NCBI WGS metagenome assembly OJOP01 (sample SAMN01915206, study PRJEB22387) | human gut metagenome | isolation source: stool | host: Homo sapiens | place: USA | reverse complement strand
ATTCTTTCCGTAAGTTCGGCTGCTGCTTTGTTCGTGTAACTAATGAGTAAGATTCTATGAGGTACAATGCCTTTTATTTCTGTTAGATACTTGACTTTTCCAACAATAGAAGAGGTCTTTCCACTACCTGCGCTACTAACAACCAAGCAATTATCTTCTTCTGAAACGATTGAGCGTCTTTGCTGCTTGTCCAATGGATATTTCAAACAATGGTCGAAAAATTCTTTATGTGTATCAAGTAAAGAATTTATAACCGCATCATTATGTTGCTCGACAATCTTATTGATATTCCCAAAGTCACGAATTAGGTTTGAGATTGCTACAGATGGAGTGATATTGAAGGCTTCAAGTCTCTTGACTAATGAATGCGCCTCTTGAAAATATGGTATATAATGATTTGTGAAATCCTTTTCTTGCGTTGCAGAGATTATCTTACATGAAAAAACATTATTAAGGTCGGTCGGAATATCAATAAATGCTTCGTTGTTTAATGCCGACAATCTCTCTTTTGCTTGCTCATAATTGGATTTATTGCTATAAGAAGATATGTGGTTTAACTTTTCTGAAAGTTCCTTGGACTTGTTTTTTAGGCGTATTCGTATTGTGGCTACTGCAATAACAGAAATAGCAACAAGAGAAACCACAACTATAAGTAAAACCAACTGCATATCAGAGGATGATGACTATTTAAATTTTTCAATCCACCTATAATCATCCCCCTTGGTACTCCATTGGAATTTCCACATGTCACCTGTCCTATCATTTATAAGATAGTATTGATACATGCTTGTCAATGGTTGAATAGAGAATATACATTTTTCGTTATCGGATCCTAATTCGTCTTTGTTTATAGGTATGCAAAATAGATTATCTAAATCTTGTGTGCTATATTGGACTTGCCATAGTCGTCCATTATACGAATCTAATAATATGAAAGTCCACATGTTTTGGGTGGCAAACATCTGAAACCTATTAGTCCAATTTGAAGTTGCTTCGGGATATGCAAGAGAGAAGATGTTGATTGGGGCAGCAAACATATAATCTTCACCTTTTACACTAAATTGAACTTGCCAATTTTTCCCTGTATATGTATCAAGCATTATGAAAGTCCACATGTTTTGTGTTTCATAAAGGCAAAACCTACTTTCCTTATCTCCAGATATTTCTCTTGCACTACAAATAATCCAAGACTGACCATCATCTTGTATTTGCTGCACTTCACCTGTCATCGTATTTAAACGAAGCTGGTTATGATAGTTTCGCGTACTATACATTTTATAAACTTGGGCATACGATGCCAACGTAATAACCATCAATGCAAATGATACAATAAGCTTCTTCATAATTTATTATATTATTGGCTATTAATTGATTTTATTTTTCAGGGAATAAACTTGACAATGCTCGTCTAATGGCTTGGCGAATATCATCAGCTTCTGTTTCTCCTTGCCCCTCTGCCGTACAAGAGCATATCATTTCATTGGTTTTTGCAGAACTAAATTGTATGGTTACTTCTATTGTATAGCCTAAACCTCTGTTACGCCTACCACTCTCGCCATAATTGACAATTAAGGTTTCATTCGCTAATTCGGATTTGAGTTCAGGCAATATAATATACCCCTGTTTTATCAATATTCCTGCTATCACATCACTCGGATTAACACTTTTGGTAGTTGAAGAGCCATAGATACCATATTGACCTCCATATGTACCTCCTGTGCTTGATGCCAATTCCTTTGTCGGAGAAATGTATGCGTATTTATACCTTTCAATAGGAGCATTCCTTACTATTACAGGTGTTCGAAGTGGTGCACACCCATTTGCTAATAGAATGGTGCAAAAAACTAATAGCCAATTTTTAATTGCGTTCATACACTACACATTTATCCTCCAGCTTCCACAAAGGATGGGTTAAATCACGAAGCGTGGAACTGTATGCCACACTCTTACTTGAAGGTCGTAGGAAACCTTGGATACGGATGTAACAATAGCAGCCCACGCTATAGCGTGAGAACCACTATGCTATCCTTGTATCCAATTTGAAAATTTCCTACGTTTTCAAGTACAAGATAAGCATAACGCTTCTTCTTTTTTCTTATGTCTTGGAAAGAGTTGCCTCAATCCGCTTACAAAGATATTTAATTTTATTGAGATACAATCAAATACTATCAAAATTACATTCTGAACCCTCTACTTTTTCTTGGCTCTTCCGCAGACTGTCGCAAACCTTGCCTTAATTTCTTCCATTGTTCCTTGAACCATTCACCTATCGGTTGTCGGTTTATGGTCAGCACCAATTTGTTATCATCGACCGGACTTTTCTCCACTTTGAAAACATCATTCTTGATTTCAAATCTTCGTCTATGCTCTTCGGAATAAATTTTACCATTACACCTGATAGATTCTTTTTTGGTCAAAAGACTGTTTACCATGTCTTTGGTAAATCCGATAGCATAACATAGTTTTTCCATTCTCAACATCTCTTTGAGCAATGGGAACCAGTTGAATGCTTTTTCAAGAATGGTGTTCAATCGTGATATTTCCTTGTCTTTGGTTTCAAGCTCTTGATTATGTATTCCTTGCAGGTTACGAATCTGCTTGCCGTGCTGTTCCTGCATTTGTTGCATCTTGGCTTTTAATTCATCAATACCCTTGTCACGTTTGGCTATTTCATGACGTAAATTCTCGTTAGATTGTTCCAAATCTTTCAATTTACCGCTGCCGAAAAGAGAACCGACACTACTTGCTATGGCGGTGGCTGCATCAGTGGCTACACTTTTGAGCTTGTCGGTGCGTATCTCCGATTTTACCTGTTTCAGCTCCTGTTCGGCAAAGCTTATTTGTTGCTCCTTGTGTCGTTTGGTTTCCTCTATACGTTGCAGTTCAGCTTTCTGTTTTTCAATGATAAAGTCGTTTCGCTCTAAATGCTCTTTGCCAGTGACGGCCTTTGACTGCCCACGTTCCATTATTAGAATGTCGGATGCCAAGCTCTGCATTTCGGTCATATCTTCATCATTAAGTTTTCGGCTTTTTCCGGTTTCGTGGTTCATCCAGTCGAAAACGATATGGGCATGATAATTCGGTTTGAACCATCTTTCGCCTATTTGGAAACTCTCCCTATCTTCGGCTTCGGGGTGTCCGCTCAGCCAATGCCCCTCGTCCTTGTGCAGGAAGATTTGAAGCGGTGTGATGCCCCAACGCCTTTGGCACTCCTCGCCGAATTTACGCACGTCAGCCAGTGTGGTGTCCGGTCTGACGAGTAACACTCCCTCACGGATGGGGGAACATCCCGCCACCTTGATAGTCTTTCCATTCTTTCCCTTGCGTTCCCTTTCTTTTTCCTGCATGGCACGTCCGGTCTTTTCCTTGACCATTCGTTTGACGTTGTCATAGTGCGTCCGCAGTTCGGGAGTGCCGAAGTCGGGATTTATCCACTGTTCGTTATCGGTGGAAAGTTCGGGAACGACATAGATTCTGGACTCCCCGATATTACGCATATACTCGGCAGTCCTTCGGTTGTGTGCCTCGCTCGATGCGATGTTGCAAGGCTTGATATGTATGCTTGATTTTGTTGCCATAGCTTCTTTCCTTTGTTTACAATTGATTTACTTTGCTCGCTTTCGCAGAGGGGTTCTTAGGGGTAACCCATAAGCGGAGATTGCAAAGAGAGGGTCACTCTTTGCTCGGGGTTCTCAGGGGTGAAACGCCCTGAGTGGGTCATTAGGGCAAAGCCCTAATCCCCTCGGGAGAGCCCACAACTACGAAAGCGGAGCGTGTAGTTATAGTGGGCTATAACTGAAAGCCGTTCTTCTTTTTCGGTGACTGGCTGCGCGTCTCTTTGACAGACCGGACTTGCCTTTTTCTTTCAACCTGTTTCTGCAAGTATTCATTCAAGTCCTTGCATCCGTTGTAAGTCTGCGAAGCGTCACGGATGTACAGGTCTCTGCCGTATTCCTTGCGGATTTGTCGGAGAGCTTCCATGCCTGCATGGTCGTTGTCAAAAAAGCAGTGGATGCGTTCGTAGCTGCCCAACGGATAGAGAGCCTTGTTTACATTCGATACGGAGTTTAATACAATGTAGTCCTGTCCGTCCAACTCCGGATAATTCGGGCAGCTCTCCTGTCTCAATGTCAGAAAGGAGAGGTAGTCCATGAATCCCTCGAACACATAACAGGTATTCCTTGCTTTCCCCGACTGCCTGATGTGGGAGATTTCCTTGGGTGCGATGCAACCCTTGAAATAGCGGTTGCGAACCTCAAATCCACCCGAACCATTGGGAAAGGCGATGGCAAAGTACCGTTTGCCATTGTGGGTGAAACGGGCTTCACTACATTCTCTTTTTGCCAGTTCCATATTTATTCCTCTTCCCTGCAAGTAGGCAAGCAGGGCAGGGGACGATAACGGAACAATCTCCAACTGTTGGAAACTCGGTTCGGAAGAGTTTTGCTTGCCAAAAGAGAAAGATACCGGGCGCACATGCGGTGTCTGTTCCGCTATCCGTTTTAAAATGTAAGGTACATGGTCGGTAGCATACAGGTGTGCAGCCAGTTCAATGATACCGCCACCTTTGCCCAAACCGAAGTCATACCATTGGTTACGTTCGGTATTTATCTTGAACGAAGCTTCTGCTTCTTCCCTTAACGGTGATTTATACCACAGGTTGATACCTTGTTGCTTGACGGGAGAATATCCCAAACTGTGCAGAAAATCTGCTATCCTGATTTGCTTGGCTGTCTGTATATCCATAAAATGATTGTTTTAGTAGTTGGTAAATTGGTTGCTAAATTGATTCGTTTTTCTTTTCGCCCGTACCATTTTAAGAAGTACGGTCTGTATAACCACTTCACTTTATTTTCGTATATATAGGATACGGTAGTAAAGTGAAGTGGTTTTGTACTTCCTGCAACCGCTTCGCTTTATTCCTAATATATAGACCCACAGAATAAAGTGAAGCGATTACAAACAACAGGCTAATAGTGGAAGTCGGGCATGAACGTGTATTTCCTGCCGTTCTCCTGCACTATCATCCGTTTGTTGCGAAGCATGGTGATGAGCGGTACCGCCTTTTGATGGTTCAGCTTTACACCTATTGACGTATAGCTTTTGATTAAGGCATTTTCCAGCTCCTTGTAGCCATATTCCTCTTTCAGTCCGAAAACCGCTTCCAGTGCGATGCGGTGCTGTTGTTCGGTGATGTGCCTGTAAGGGTCAAACTTTTCCTCTTCCGGCCTTCCCGGTTTCTTGGCTTCGGGCTTGTAACCCTCCATGAGTTCGGGCAGGGCATTGTCGTTGATACGGAATGCGAAAGGCTCGAAGTCCATTGCCCTTATGTGCATGGCTGATACTTTACTTATATCCCCGTTGTTCTTGTCCTTTTCCACAAGGAGTACGGTTTCTGCCTTGTTGTTCAGTTCAGTACCGATATGCCCTCTCGCATTTTCATCCCCTTTGTTCTGATGCAGTATCGTATGGATATGTATCTGCCTGTCGTCCGTCCACTGCATCAGTTTGGATATGATGCGTGTGGATTCGCCGGGGCTGTTGATGTCATATACCATATCACGAATACCGTCTATGATTACAAGGGCTATGTTGGGGGTATTGTAGATAGCCTGCTCTGCAATCCTGATACGCTGTTCGGGCGTGTATTTCCTCAAAGCAAGAAATTCAAGATTTTCATTGTCCCTGTCATCGGGAAGCCCGGCCATCCGCAAAATACGTTTCATGACTTTCAGGCAATGATAAGGGCTTTGTTCCGTGTCCACATAAAGGATTTTCCGTTTGTCTTCCGGAAGTTCAGCCACATATCGCAGCACTGTGCCGTTCTTCAATGCGGCGGCTACGATAGCCGACACATTGAACGTCTTTTTGCTCTTGGCTTTGCCGATGGATGCACTGAAATTCCCCAATGTCCCTATGACGGAACCATGTACTTTGAGAATCTCCGGTGCTTTTTCATAACTTTTCGACAGGCTCAAACGTGAGGCTTGCCAAAGGATTACGGCTTCTTCTGCCGATATTTCCTTGTTGTCTTTCATATAATCCATAAGTACACCTCCCGTTATTTTCGTCCTCCGGTTTTCTTTCCGGCCAGTTCAAGGGCAAGTTCCGCATCAACGATAATCTTGCGCCCTATTTGCGTAATGGCTTTGTCAATCTTTCCGCTTTTCTTTATACGGTTGGCGGTGGGCAGGCTGCACCCGAACAGTTTGGCAATGCCCGGTATTCCGTACACATACTTCCTTTCCATGTCCGTGATGGGCTGCGGTTGCGCTTCCGTTTGGTTGGAAGCGTGCTTGCTTAGGAATATGAACTCTTCGCCTGTCATCTGCCAGACGGGTTTTAATAATAACTCTTGAAGATTTGTCATCGTCCAATCTATTTAGTCGTTAAACAATCAGCCCTGCGCACTGGCTGTTATCTATGTTCTCGAACGATGCAAAATTAGGTAGGGTTATAAGTGGTAAGGATGTGGTTAATGTAAATGGAATGTCTTATTATTCATCTGAATATCAGAGAATAAAAATACCACTCAAAAATTAATTTGAGTGGTAAAAGTGGTAATTTCATGGAATGTCAGGATGTATCACGAATTATCTGAATATGCTTTCCATTTCTTTGGCGAATTTCTGGTTGCTATCACTTGGAAAATCGGAAACGGGTTCTTTGTACTTCGATCTGTAATAGCTCTCGTCAATATCCAGTAGTTTCAATATCTTGTCTCGCCATTCGTCCCTGTATTGCTTGGATAGTTTTTCACTCATCAGGAATATCAGGTAACACACCCGTATCTTTTCCCTTGCCTTGATTTTTAATCTGTTCTTGCAGGGGTACAGATTTATATTGGCATAGAAGTCCGCTATGGTAATGGCTTCGAACTGTTCCCCGACACAGGTTTCATAAATAGGCGAAAGCGGCTTCATGTCAAAATATTCATGCTGTTCCTCCGGTGTATTCTGTACTTCTTCTTGCGCATTTTGCTCGACTGATTCCTCCGGTCGTTTTTCTTCCACATCATCAGGAAGGTATTTTTTCAGGACTTCCATGAAAAGAAGGCTTAGGCGGTAAACATCACTGGAAAGGTTTTCGATATATTGAAAAGCCTCTTTCTGGTCTTGCTTTTGCAGTTCATAGAGTTTATCCAATTCCTTCTTTTCCTTGTCGTATTCAGCCTTGCAGCGTTCATATTCCTTTTCTGCCTGTATTTCTTCTTCGTCCGTATGCTCCCGAAAACCAATGAAATCATATCTGTGGTATGCGTCATTCAAAGGCTCGTGCAACTTGGTGGTAATCTCCAACTGGTCTCTAATTGCAGAATTACGTCTGTCTGCGTAGTGAAAACACACACGCTTTATGATGTCATCATTCAGCGGTTTTGTTTCATAAGCCCGTATATTCTTTTCTATTTCGATTTTTAAACTATTGAGAATCAATGTGTATTGTTCTTTATGCTTGTCAAGTACCAGTTCAAGGATAGCGGATTCAAAAGCCTTTGTATCATTGTGCTGCCTGTAAAAATCGGTGATGAATTTTTGCTTGTCAAAAGAAAAAGCATAATTGGTCACCCAATCATTATATATCCTGTTGAGTTCTCCGTATAGGGGAATCAGTTTGTTAATCTCTCCTGCCATAGACCTCAATTTTGGGGATTATTGTCCTTGTCAAGGAAAGATGCCAGTTCTTCTTCCACCTCTTCCACACTTGGCAAAGCTGATTTCAAATTTTCGGGTATAGCCTTGCTCAACTGGTAATCACTGATACCTATCGGCTGGTCGTAGCCTGTCAAAGCGTATTGTGCCACAACTTCATCTTTTCCCTTGCACAGCAACAGCCCGATAGTCTTGTTGTCATTTTCTCCCCTCAGTTTGTCATCCACCACATTGATGTAGAAGTTCAGTTGTCCTGCATACTCCGGCTTGAATGGAGTAGCCTTTAATTCCACTACAATGTATGCGTGTAGCGGAATTGAATATAGAATCAAGTCGGCAAAGAAATCGCTGTTGCCAATTTGAAAATGCTTCTGCCGGGCGACAAAGGCAAAACCGTTGCCCATTTCCAACAAATAACGGGTAACGTGTTTTACCAGTTGTTCCTCTATGTCCCTTTCGTCTGCCTTTTCTTTCGCTCCTGCCAAATCGAAGATATACGGGTCTTTCAACAGGTAATTGGCAAGGTCGCTTTGTGGTGCTGGAAGTGTGGCTGTAAAATTGTTTACCTTGTTGTTGCTGATTTGTCTGTTATATAGGTTGGTTTCAATTTGTATTTTAAGAACATTGCTGCTCCAACCCATTTCTACCGATTGTTTCATGTACCAATATTTTACACCTAATGGAAGCGAATTATTGAGCATAATTACATGACTTGCCCAATTTATTCTGGCAACAGGGGATGCCAAAAATAATTTTTCTATATCCTCAATCGTTATCCGGTAAATGGCAGATACAGTTTTGGCAACATTCTGAATTTGCGCAAGAGGTTCTTGCGTAAATTCTAACAACTGACTATCAGTGGATTGTATTTGCGCAGTAAGTTCTTGCGTAAATTGTCCGTTGTTTAGTTGCAAGACTTCATCTGCGACCTTCTGTATGCTTGGAACAGATAGCCTTGCATCCGTATCAATGAAACTTCGTAGCACGTTCAGCGGATATGACCGTGCGAATTGGCACATATAAGTAAGGTTACGTTCCGAATAGCCTTTCTTTTCAGGGTAATTGAGCCGGATAGCCTTTGCCAGTTGCTTGATGATTTTGCTTCCCCAGCCTTGTAAGTTCTGATGATACAGGATATAGTTTCCTATTTTCCAATAATGGAACAGCATTTGCGCATTGGCTGCGGTAATCAGCCTGACTTGCGCCTGTTCTATTTCCGAACCGACAGCATGAACAAATGCGTCAAAGTTCGTTCTTTCTATATGATGTTCTTTGTTGTTTTCCATGTTCCAATGTCTATTGTTGTCGCAAATATAATTCAAATAGCGGATAATCCATGAAACTGATTGATACTTTTATAGTTGGTTAAACTTGTTCATGGCATTTGCCTTAATATCATCCGCTATGTCAATGTAGGGTTTCATGGCTTTATAGTCACTGTGTCCCGTCCATTTCATTACGACCTGTGCCGGAATACCGAGAGCCAGCGCATTGCAAATGAATGTTCTTCTTCCTGCATGGGTGCTTAGCAATGCGTATTTTGGGGTGACTTCATCTATACGCTCATTCCCTTTGTAGTAGGTTTCCCTTACAGGCTCGTTGATTTCAGCGAGTTCCCCCAACTCTTTCAAATAATCGTTCATCTTTTGGTTGCTGATGACAGGCAATGCCATGTGGTTTTCAAAATGGACTTCCTTGTATTTTTCAAGTATGGCTTTACTGTATTTGTTCAGTTCAATATTCAGACTGTCTGCCGTTTTGACTGTGGTAACTTCAATGTGGTCGGGTTTCACATCGCTTCTTTTCAGATTACGAACATCCGAGTATCGCAGACTTGTGAAGCAACAGAATAGAAAGACATCCCTGACACGTTCCAAATATTGCTTGTCTTTCGGTATCTGGTAATCTTTCAGTCTGTTCAATTCGTCCCAAGTCAGGAATATTACCTTTTTAGAGGTGGTTTTTAATTTGGGTTTGAATGTATCGTATGCAATGTTCTGATGATGTCCTTTTTTGAAACTCCAGCGCAGGAACCATTTGAGAAATCCCATTTGTTTGCCGATGGTGCTGTTCCTCATGTCTTTCTTATCACGCAAGAAATTGACATATTCGTTTAACCCGAACTCGTTGAAGTATTCAAAGGTTACATCTTCCTTGAACTCTTTGAGGTGGTTTCTCACCGCTGCAAATTTCTCATAGGTGGATGCCGTCCAATTATTCTGGTTGCCACACTCTTTTACAAACTCATCGAACACTTCCCAAAAACTTATCTGCGCTTCTTCCTGCTGTTCTTCACTGTTGTCTTTCATCCGCAGATTGAACGCATCCTTTAGCTGTTGGGTGGTCGGCATGGTTTCCTGTACCTCAAACTCCTTAAACACGTTTTGAATCTCGGCATAGTATTTCAGCAAGTCCGCATTGATTTCGGATGCGCTTTGTTTCAGCTTGTTGGTGCATCCGTTCTTTACCCGTTGTTTGTCGGCATCCCATTTGGCTACGTCAATCCGGTAGCCTGTTGTAAATTCGATGCGTTGGCTTGCGTATATGACACGCATACGGATAGGTACGTTCTCTACGATTGGTACACCGTTCTTCTTCCGGCTCTCCAATGCAAAAATGATGTTGCGTTTGATATTCATAATTGGGTGCGTTTGAAATTCTACACCCAAATATACACCCAAAAATTGAAATAACAAAAGGCATTTAGAAAGATTTAGATTTACTCTGCATTGTATATAATATGTGATTATCAATGATTTGCAATTTTATGATATTTTCTGAAAGCGTAGGTTCGGGAGCCTCTCTCTCCGCCAGAAATTACTGGATAAACAGGACAAAAACCTACAAATTACTGATTTGTAGGTTTTTTATTGTCTATAAGTCTTGTTTCCAAGACAACAAAAGGACTGTAAAAGACATAGTTTCGTTACTAAATCGTTACCTCTTCCCTAGCGAACAAAAACGGTAACGATTTGTCCCGAAATGACCGCAGAAAGTCCGAATTTGTCCACCATCTATCTGTCTCACATTTAATAAGTTATTAGTAGTTTTGCAACTTTAAAATGTGAGGTTATGAAGAGTACATTTAAAGTCCTTTTCTATTTGAAGAAAGGCTCTGAAAAAAAAGAATGGTGAGGTTATGATTATGGCAAGAATTACCATTGACGGTAAACTTTGCCAGTTCAGTACAAAACAAAGCATTTTGCCTGATAGCTGGAATATCGCAGCAGGAAAAGCCAAAGGTAAGGATGCAGGTAAAATCAATGCTTTATTAGATGATATAAAAGCATCCCTGAACACGATCTACCATGAACAACAACGGCGTGACAACTAGGTAACAGCCGAAAAGGTAAAGAATGAATTTTTTGGACACAGTGAGAAACACGAAACCATCCTTACCCTTTTTAAAAAGCACAATGACGATGTAAAGCAGTTGGTTGGTATATCCAAGACGATTGCCACCTACCGTAAATATAAAGTGACCCGCCGCCATCTTGCCGAGTTTATCCAAAGCAAATACAATATAGCGGATATTGCCATCAATGAAATCACTCCGATGTTTATTACAGACTTTGAGTTGTATTTGCGTACTACCTGTAAATGTGGTTACAATACGACCGCCAAGTTCATGCAGTTTTTCAAGCGTATCATCCTGATTGCCCGTAATAATGGCATCCTGATAGGTGATCCATTCGCAATTATAAAATACGTTTAGAAAAAGTGAATAGGGGGTATTTGTCAGAGGATGAAATTAAAATCATCCTTAAACAGCCATTGGTTGATACCAACACCACAAAGGGCAAAAACAAGAAATATTACTAAATCTTTCAGCAATACTTTCTCCTTTGGCATGAAAAAAGGTACAAACAAAACATCATGCAGGCGAAGCTCGCCCGCATGAGGATGATTGCTTCTGGAGGAACATTAGATGTCAATAGGTATTTAAAAACAGGCACACTAATGCCGAATAAATATTGGCTGTCAATATCAGGATATGTCCTTTCATTTTTGAGATTACCAAATATTACGATGTATTCTATCCTCTATCCAAATTTCTTTCTGTTTACAGATATGTGCATTTTCCGCAGCATAGCCAATAGCAAGAAAACAAGTAAACTCATATTCTTCAGGAGCATTAACGAGGTGTTTTACATATTCCGGTTCGTTACCGATGGGAATACGAAACGCACATGCCAATCCCTCGGCGGTTGCTGCCAGTAAGATATTTTCTACTGCCGCCCATGCCGAAGCGAAATAATTGAGTGAACTTTGGTCTGTCGGGTGACACAGAGGACAATCCTT
>OJOP01001270.1_pt1 | contig 12059 bp, 10 predicted proteins | sample 1598161 | NCBI WGS metagenome assembly OJOP01 (sample SAMN01915206, study PRJEB22387) | human gut metagenome | isolation source: stool | host: Homo sapiens | place: USA | reverse complement strand
GAAACGCTGTGAAAGATAAAATATTTCGTTAAGGTAGGTAGCGAAGGTAGTGGGTGAAAATTTTATCATCATCATGTTGTGTCGCCTACGGCGGCAGCGGTGCGTCGAGTCGCCGCACCCTACAACGTGAATAACCACAAGCTGCTGCCAAAACCGCGGGCGGATAATATCCGCTCCTACACGAGTGCAATATACGTTAGCCGCTGTGTTTTTGCGAACGAACAAAGTTCGCCCGCACGGTGTGCCTCTTACAACTGCTCTGCAAATCCCAATTTGTCTAATACTCTCACACGGCTTGAATATATACAACAAAAGTCCCGGCAGCATCATATCTGTCGGGACTTAAAATAAATATACGCGTTGCGACCGGAAATTTTTATTTTTCCGACAGCTCCCTGAAGCTTTTCATCATGCCCTCAACGCCTGCCGAGAAGGATGACGCGGTGTGTGCGCCGATGGAGAACATCTCCTGATAGTGGGCGTAGTCCTTGAAGAACAGCTTTTCCGCAAGCTTGCCGTAGCCTGCGAAGAACATACAGTAGTCGTTATCGGGGATAATATAGCCGAGTGCGTCGTTTGCAAGGCCGAACACCGCAGTGTCTCCGCCGACAATATCGCAGATGCTCTTAAAATCGCTTGCCTCGCCCGTTATGCTGTTTTCCGCGAGCATATCGCCGGTGCCGCTGACAAGTCCGGGCGTTATCTCTCCGGGCACGAGCACTGCTTTGAAATCTCCGCCGAGCTCGAGATATCCCGTCTCCGTTTCAAGCTCATATACCCCTTTTTCGGGTCTTGTCATATCGAAGCAAGCAAAGCCGAGCTTGCCTATCATTTTTTCGAGCGGATTATCGACTCTGAGCGCAATCTTCTTATGCACCGAGGTAAGCTTAGGCTCGAGCTCGCGCTCCTTTGCCGAACCTCTGCCTATCCTCTCAACTGCGTCTTTATACGCTTCGCCGCTGTTTTCGGGCGAGAGCAGAGGACTCTTCTCTATCTCGTCGCGCTCCTTTGTCATGGCTAACACAAGCTTTCCGAGGTCGCGTCCGAGAGCCTCCGTCTGGCGCGTAAAGTTCTCTTCTTCAACTCCGCCCGCAGCTCTTCTCGGGTATATTCCGTTGACTGCGGCGTTGAAGAAAATGAAGTTTTCACCCGCTTCGTTTACCGTGCGCTCCATATAGAACGGAAAATCGGCGGAAAGCATATTGCCCTTGTTGCTCTTTATCTTCAAGCCGTTCGCATACGGGTGCGCGCCGAAGTTTGCCAGAACGGTCGGGCGGGAGGCCTTGTTATCGGGCACGAAGCGCAGGCGATTGAGGCGCGGCGAATATTCGCGCGGCGGCCGCTTGGCAAAGAGAAAGTCTCTCATTCCGTACTCGTCGAGAGTCATATCGTCATAGGGCTTCTCCTCCGAATATTTTTCGAGCTTTTCAATGCTGTTCGTGCCTATCTGCGCCGCATAGAGCCGCCCCGGCTCCATATTTCCGACTGCCTCGGCAACCGCCTTTTTGGCTTTTCTGATTATGCGGTCGATAAATTCTCCGTCAACGCTCGGCTCGGGCTGCCCGCGGGAAATCAGTTTCGATATGTTTTTAAAAAATTTCTTCCCCGTCACGCTCCATATGCCCATGGTGTCTATCGAGCTGTGCGCGTGGGTGGAGAAAACATTTATATACCCCACGTTATCGGTTCGGCTGAATGAATCGAGCTCCCTGCGGATGCGCCGCACCGTGGTATTCGTAAGCCCTATGCAGTCAACGACGCAGAAAATCTCCGCAGCCTTCCCCTCGCCGTCGCTGAGCGCTATGACCCGCACCTTGATATCATCGAGCACTCCGCGCACCCTTCGCGGCGGCAGCGACAGGTTTCCGCCGATATAATATGCCTTTTCGCCGACATCGCGCGGCACTATGCTCTGCTCCGAAAAGCCGAGATACCAGCGATCTCCGGCGGTGTCCGCAATGCGCGCAACCGTCGGCTCCTCCTCTTTTGTTTTGCATTCTCCGAATGCCGGCGGCTCGGGCAGGAGCTTATTGAGTCTACCTAAAAATGCGGTCATCCCGTTCTGCGCCCTGAACGCGCGCGCCGCGCCCTTTTTGAATTTTTCGTCAAAAGTGTACATATCGCACCTCCCGTACAGACAAAGCAATCCGCTTTATATTACATTTTATTTTGTTCTTATTTCGTTCCCTCTTTTTTGTCATTTTCCGAGCGGCACGGAGCATATGATTTCTGTGCCCGCTTTTCTTCCGTCTTTATAATACAATATTTAAAAAAATATCGCAACCCCGCTTATTCACGATTCGTACAAATTTTCTTTACTTTGATTTAATGAATTTTTACTATTCAGTACACAATCCGATGGTATTATATAAACGTAGCGAGAGGGAAGGAAAGCCAAACGGCTACCAACTACGAAAGGACATCAGCAAGATGAAAAGCAAAAACTGTGTTCTTGTCTGTGTAACTCCGCAGAGCAAATGTGAACAGCTCATCCGCTCCGGCTCCGTCATAGCCAAGCAGTACGGAGTTCCGCTCGAGGTTCTCAGCGTATTCCATGAGAGAGACGGCGTAAGCCCCGATCCCGCGGTTCTTGAAGAGCTTTATGAATGTGCGAGGAGCGAAAACGCGCAAATGAGCGTATATTTTAATGACAGCCCCGCTATTCTCGCCGCGGTCATCGCCAAAAAGAAGGGCGCCGTTGATATCGTCACCGGCTTCCCCAAAGAGAGAAGCTCGCACTTCGTCTCCGCCCTGCACACCCTTGTGCCGGATATACAGATAAGCATGGTCGACGTTGACGACAACGGCAAAATTTACCGCATGATCCCTCAGGATGCCCAGCAGCACTATGAAATGGTAGGCGCTCAGGGTACATAAACAAGACAACTACAAACTTTTCCGGTTTTTTCATTGTTATTCTCCAAAAGCCAAGACAGCGAACAGAGCACTCTGTTCGCTGTCTTGGCTTTTTATTCAAATCAAATGTAAAGCCGTTTCACTTTACACCTCATTCACCGGTTCAACGCCTCTCTCGGCGGTTTTGCACAGGTGGACGCTCTTGACGAGTCCGCTGTTTTCGAGCTTGTCGCGGCATTTTTCGGCGTCGCTCTCAGACTCGAACAGGGCAAAAACGGTAGGGCCGCTTCCGCTCATCTGCGCAAGCGAGCTGCCGCAGCGGCGCATAATGCTCTTTATTCTCACGCGCTCCGGCACCTCTATCGTCTGCTCAAAGACGTTGCCCGCGTGACGGCATATGCCCTCGAAATCGCCGTTTGCGGCGGCGTCGAGCATACCGACCTTGTTCGGATGATATATATAGTTCGCGGAATCGAAATCCCCGTAGGCGCGCGCAGTCGAGACGCCCGTTGCGGGCTTTGCGAGCACGACAAAGCAGCTTTTAAGCGGCGGAAGACAGGAGAGTATGCCGCCCGTGTGCTGGGAGAGCATGGTGCCGCCCGAGATGCAAAACGGCACGTCGCTGCCGATTTTAAGCCCGATATCGCAGAGCTTCTGCGTTCCCATATCGGTTTTAAAGAGCCTGTCCAGTCCGACGATAACTCCCGCGCCGTCCGCGCTCCCGCCGGCAAGCCCCGCTTCAAACGGAATATGCTTTTCAATATGTATGTCAACGCCCCTGCCGACGAGCCCCGCCTCCTCGAGGAAGGCCTGCGCCGCGCGGTAGGCTATGTTCTTGCTGTCCGTAGGCAAAGCTGGCTCTGAGCAGGTCAGGCGGATAATGCCCTCGCCGTTCTCGCTCACCGTCACAATATCCGCAAGCGAGACCGACTGCATGACCATAAACAGCGAGTGGTAACCGTTCGGCAGCTTTGCCAAAATATCAAGAAAGAGATTAATTTTTGCGTTTGCCCTGAGTTCTATCATGACTGCACCTCTCTTTTCACTCTATCGGAATCTGAACGGGCATACGGTTCTGGAACAGCGTCACGCAGTCAAAGCCGCTGCGCTGCGCTATCTCTATGGCGACATCTATCCCCGCGCCGATATCCTTTGCATAGTGGGCGTCCGAGCCGACGGTCACAAATTCGCCGCCGAGCTGCTTAAAGCGTCTGACAACAGTCTCCTCGGGCATGGTCGTGCCGAGCTTCTGTCTGAGTCCCGAGGTGTTTATTTCGAGAGCCTTTTCGTTTTCGGCGAGCAGAGTCAGAATTTCATCAATTTTATCGGAAAACTTTGACATATCAACCTCTATGCCGTGCTCGCCGACGATGTATCTGAGCGGATAGGTCATATGCGCCAAGGTGTCGAACTTCGCCCAGCGCGAAAGCTTTATCAGCTCGTCAAAATATCTGTTGAGCAGGTCGGTTATATCCCATTGAGAATAATCAAGATACATAAAATCCTGCTCGTCCTTAAAATTGTGCACCGAGCCTATGACCATATCATAGGGTAGGTTTGAAAGTATTTCCTCGGCGGTTTTTACGTCGTACATCGGCTGACCGAGCTCAACTCCCGCGCACACGAGCAGCTTGCCGCAAAATGCCGAGCGCGCCTTTGTGACGTCTATAAACGACTGGAGCGCCACACGGTCATAGTGATCCCGTCTGTAAGCGTCCGCCTCGACATGGTCGGTAAAAGCTATCGCCCGAAGCCCCGCCATTTCGGCGCGTTCGCACATATACATTGCCGAATGATGACCGTCCGGTGAGTTGTCTGTATGAACATGAGTGTCGATTATTCTCTGCGGCATCGCTTTTCCTCCACGGTAATGACGGTTAAAGTATACAATATCATAACATATTTTTTCACTAAGTAACAGTATTAAATACAAAAAAATTCAAATTGTTCAACCGCTATTGAGGATACACATAAAATATGATAGAATATCTTGATACTGAATGTATACATACTATTCCGAAAAACGCACAGGAAAGGACGAATAAAATGAGAGCTGTAATGACTGTTACGGGCAAGGACATAATCGGTATTCTCGCCGAGGTATCCGGAAAATGCTCGGAGCTCAACGTGAATATAACCGAAGTGACGCAGAGCGTTTTGCAGGATCTTTTCTGCATGATAATGCTCGTTGACACGGAGAAGTGCTCCGTGCCGCTGTCCGAATTCTCCGATATAATGAGCCGCCTCGGTCAAGACCGCGGGCTCGATATCCATGTTATGCACGAGGCCGTTTTCGACTCGATGTATCATGTATAACCACGCACTTTCTGAGAGGAAGCTTTCACTATGATAAACACCAGAGACATTCTCGAAACGATACACATGATCGAGGATGAAAACTTAGATATACGCACAATCACCATGGGCATATCCCTGCTCGACTGCTGCTCGCAGGATATCGACGACTCCTGCCGCAGAGTCTACGACAAAATAGCGCGCAAGGCGGAAAAGCTTGTCAGAGTCGGCTGCGAGATCGAAAAGGAATACGGCGTGCCGATAATCAACAAACGCATCGCCGTCACCCCTATCGCCATGCTTACGGCTGCGTCCGGCGGCGACCCCGTAAAATATGCGCTCACGCTCGAAAAGGCGGCGCAGGCCGTCGGAGTCAACTTCATCGGCGGCTACTCCGCACTCGTTCAAAAGGGCTTTGCCCCCGGCGACGAGGCGCTTATCAAAAGCATACCCGAAGCCCTCGCGCGCACAGAGCACGTCTGCTCGAGCGTCAATATCGGCTCGACAAAGACCGGCATAAACATGGACGCTGTGGCGCTCATGGGCAAAATCATCAGAAAAACAGCCGAGCTCACAGCCGACAACAACTGCATCGGCGCGGCGAAGCTCGTCGTATTCTGCAACGCCCCCGAGGATAACCCGTTCATGGCGGGCGCATTCCACGGCCCCGGTGAACCGGAGAGCGTGATAAATGTCGGCGTATCGGGTCCCGGCGTTGTCCGCTGCGCACTCAAGAAGATTCCTGACGGCAACCTCACCGACGTTGCCGACACGATAAAGAAAACCGCGTTCAAGATAACCCGCCTCGGCCAGCTCATCGCGAGCGAAGCCTCGCGCAGGCTCGACGTGCCGTTCGGCATAGTCGATCTCTCCCTCGCGCCCACACCCGCAGTCGGCGACTCCGTGGCGCACATACTCGAGGAAATAGGGCTCGAGCAGTGCGGCGCCCACGGCACGACCGCAGCTCTGGCTCTGCTCAACGACGCCGTTAAAAAGGGCGGCACCATGGCATCCTCGCACGTCGGCGGTCTTTCCGGCGCTTTTATCCCCGTCACGGAGGACGCGGGAATGATAGACGCCGCACGCGCGGGCACACTGAAAATAGAGAAGCTTGAAGCAATGACGGCGGTCTGCTCCGTCGGCCTCGATATGATAGTCGTACCCGGCGACACAACGGCCGATGTGCTCTCTGCCGTTATCGCGGACGAGGCGGCAATAGGCATGGTAAACTCCAAGACGACGGCGGTAAGACTCATTCCCGCCATAGGCAAGAGCGCCGGCGAGGAGCTGAACTTCGGCGGACTGCTCGGCTCGGGTCCGATAATGCCGCTTAATACCGCTTCCCCCGCAAAAATGATTTCGCGCGGCGGGCGCATACCCGCTCCGCTCCAGAGCCTAAAGAACTGATAAAAAGGATGTTTTTTCAATGAAGGTACTCGTCACGGGCGCAAACGGACAGCTCGGCTACGATGTTATAAAGCGCCTGAACGCCCTCGGGGATGAGCCCGTGGGCGCGGACAGGGAAGAGTTCGACATAACGGACGAAAAGGCAACGGAGGAATATATTACCTCTCTTCGCCCCGACGCAGTCGTCCACTGCGCCGCCTATACCGCTGTGGACAAGGCCGAGGACGACCGCGACGCCTGCCGCAAGGTCAATGTTGACGGCACGCGAAACATTGCCCTCGCCTGCGAAAAAATCGGCGCGAAGCTCGTCTATATCAGCTCCGACTATGTTTTCGGCGGCAGCGGCACTCAGCCGCTCGAAACCGACGCTCCGAAAAATCCGCAGAATATCTACGGGATAACTAAGCTCGGCGGCGAAAAAGAGGCGGAGAAATGCAAAAAGCACTTTATCATACGCACCTCGTGGGTGTTCGGAATAAACGGCGGAAACTTCGTAAAGACAATGCTGCGCCTTGCCGACTCGCACGACAGTCTGACGGTCGTTGACGACCAGACGGGCTCGCCCACCTACACGCCCGACCTCGCAAGGCTCATCTGTGACATGATAAAGACCGAAAAATACGGCACATACCACGCCTCAAACGAGGGCTTCTGCACCTGGGCTCAGTTCGCAAAAGAGATAATGCGTCAGGCGGGAAAGACTGCCGAGATAGTCCCCTGCACCACCGAGCAGTACCCCGCAAAGGCCAAGCGCCCGAAAAATTCGCGGCTTTCAAAGAAATGCCTCGACTACGCAGGCTTCGACCGTCTGCCCCCGTGGCAGGATGCGCTCGCAAGATTTCTCAAAGAGCTTGATTTAGTATAAGGTTTTATAGTATAATAATCAGATGGATAGACAGTCTTACTTCTTATTTTTGAAAGGAGGACTTTCCTTGATAAGACTTGAAAATCATCTCGGCGTTATCGAGATATCCCAGCCCTATTTTGCATCCCTTATCGGCAACGCCGCATCCTCTTGCTTCGGAGTTGCCGGCATGGCCAACAGCAACGTGCGCCAGGGTCTGCGTTCCGTCTTTAAAAAGAACAGTCACTTCGCCGACCAGGGCATCAACGTGCGAAAGGACGGAGAGGGTCTTATTGTTGACCTGCACATTATAGTATCCTACGGGGTCAACATATCCGCCATATGCCAGAGCATCGTCAACAAGGTCAGATACACCGTTGAAGAGGCTACGGGGCTTGAAGTCCACGCCGTCAATGTCTATGTTGACGGAATGAAGAGCGAATAAAACCGATTTGCATCGACCGCACAGCGGCAATGCTTTTGGGGGAGGAAAATTAATGACAATCACAGGAGCACTTCTGCGCAACGCAGTTATCTACGCAGCGCAATTAATCACTTCTCACCGCCAGGAGATAGACGCGCTCAACGTCTTTCCCGTGCCTGACGGCGACACCGGCACAAATATGTCCATGACAATAACCAACGCCGCGCGCGAGGTCAGAGTCAAGGACGACAGCGAGAACGTTTCGGCTGTTGCAAGCTGCGTGGCTTCAGGTCTGCTGCGCGGAGCGAGAGGCAACTCCGGCGTTATACTTTCGCTCATTTTCCGCGGATTTTCCAAGGGACTCAAAGGGCTCGAAGAGGCTGACGGTGCAGCGATGGCCTCCGCACTCGAGCACGGCAGCTCCTCGGCCTACAAAGCGGTCATGAAGCCCACCGAGGGCACCATTCTCACGGTTATCCGCACGGCGTCCGAGTACGCGAGAAAAGCGGTAAACGACGGCGAGACAGACGCAGTAAAAGTATTCGATATCGGTCTTGAGGGCGCAAAGGCCGCCCTTGCCGACACGCCGAACATCCTCCCCGTGCTCAAAAAAGCGGGCGTTGTTGACGCGGGCGGCAGCGGACTTGTCTGCATTTTCACCGCCATGTCCGACGTGTTCCACGGCAAGGAGGTCAATCTCGACGCCGAGGAAGCGGAAGAGGCAAAGAGCGAGGAAAAGGCGGACGATCATCCCGTGGACAACCGCTACACCTACTGCGCGGAGTTCATCTCCCGCCGCGATAACGACAGGGATATCCGCGAGCTGCGCGCCTATCTCGAAGCTATCGGCGAGTGTGTCTCCGTCACGGACGACGGCAGGGATATAACCGTTCATGTTCACACGAACGCACCCGGAAAAGCTATCCAAAAGGGCATTGAGTTCGGTCAGCTGACCAATATCAAGGTTGAGAATATGCATCAGGAGCATCAGAACGCCGCATGGGGCGCCGCTCCGAAAAATCAGCCCGAGCCGATGAAGATAGTCGAGCCGACAAAGCCGTTCGGCTATGTCGCAGTGGCGTCCGGCGAAGGTCTGTGCGAGCTGTTCTCCGAGCTCGGCGCGGATCAGATTGTCAGCGGCGGGCAGACGATGAACCCGAGTACCGACGATCTGCTCAAGGCGGTGCTCTCCACCCCCGCAGAGCACGTCTTTATCCTCCCCAATAACAAGAATATCATCATGGCGGCGGAGCAGGTCGATCCCCTGACCGACCGCGATGTGCGCGTACTGCACACAAAGACCATTCCGCAGGGCATTGCCGCTCTGCTCAATGTTGACGACTCGCTCTCCGCAGAAGAGAATCATCTGACGATGATGAAGGCAGCAGAAAAGGTTTCTACCGGTCTTGTCACCTTCGCCGCGCGCGACAGCTCGATTGACGGGCAGTCCGTCAGAGAGGGTCAGATACTCGGCATGGAAAACGGCAAGATAACCACTATAGAGTCGAACATCATTCAGGCGGCTTTCAAGGTCACAAAGCACCTGTTCAAGCGCGGAAGCTCTTCGCTTGTCACGCTCATCTACGGCAACGGCGCTTCCGAGGAGGACGCAGAGGAGCTCGCCTCCCTGCTGACCGCAAAGTTCGGCTCGGATATCGAAGTCTCCGTCATAAACGGAGGTCAGCCCGTCTATTATTTCATAATTTCGGTCGAATAAGATGAAGCTCGATACTGATATAAAATACTTAAAGGGCGTTGGCGAGAGGCGCGCCGCGATGCTGTCGCGGCTTGGCGTCTCTGATGTCAACGCCCTTGTGCGTCTCTATCCGAGAATATACGAGGATTGGAGTCAAATTAAAAGCATAAACGAGGCGCAGATAGGTGAGCTTTGCTGCATAAAGGGCATCGTCGGCTCACCCGTGCGCAAGAATCTTATCCGTAAAGGTCTGACGCTTTACAAGACGGAAATCACCGACGGCAGCGGCATAATGGGCATAACCATTTTCAACAGCCGCTTCGCGGCGGAAAAGCTCACCGCGGGCGACGAATTTCTGTTCTTCGGCAGGGTCGGCGGCAATCTCTACCGCAAGGAGATGAGCTCGCCCGAGATAGAGCCCGCCGAGGGCGCAGACAGGATAAGGCCGATATACCCGCAGACACACGGCTTAAACTCAAAGATGATAGAAAAGCTCGTGAAAACGGCGCTGACTCAGTGCAAAGATGAGCTTGTTGACCCCATACCGCTTTGGCTGCGCGAAAAATACTGCCTGATGAAGCTGCCGGACGCGCTTTGGAACATACATTTTCCGCAGAGCCCCGACTATCTCGAGGAGGCGCGGCGCAGGCTCATATTTGAAGAGCTGCTGATATTGCAGTTAGGGCTCGAAAAAATGCGCTCGCAGACGCAGAAAAATGCGGGCGCGGTTATAGAGAGAGATTTTAGCGACGAATATTTCTCGCTTCTCCCCTTCTCCCCGACCGGCGCACAGCGCAGAGCGGTCAAGGAGGCCATGCGCGACATGATGAGCGGCAGGCAGATGAACCGCCTGCTCCAAGGTGACGTCGGCTCGGGCAAGACCGCAGTCGCCGCAGCGCTTGTCTATTCGGCGGCAAAAAATTCAATGCAGTCGGCGCTCATGGCGCCCACCGAGGTGCTCGCCGAGCAGCACTACAAGACTTTTTTAAAGCTGTTTGAGGGCTGCGGGATAAAAGTCGAGCTGCTAACCGGCTCGGACACCGCCGCTCAAAAAAGGCGAAAAAAAGAGGCGCTCAGGGCGGGCGATATAGATTTGCTCATAGGAACTCACGCCATAATCCAGTCGGACGTTGAATTTAAATCTCTCGCGCTCGTCATAACCGACGAGCAGCACCGCTTCGGCGTTGAGCAGAGAAACGCGCTGGGCGAAAAGGGCAAAAATCCGCACCTCTACGTCATGTCGGCAACGCCTATTCCGCGCACGCTTGCGCTGATAATTTACGGCGAATTGGACATTTCCGTGCTCGATGAGCTGCCGCCCGGCAGGCAGAAAATCGAGACATACGCCGTGACCTCCGAGCTTCGGCAAAGAGCATACAACTATGTCAAGAAGCATCTCGACGCGGGGCGGCAGGGCTATATAATCTGCCCGCTTGTCGACGGCGACGGGGACGATACGGAGCTTGCCTCCGCCGTAAAATATGCAGACGAGCTGCAGCACGGAGCTTTTCGCGGCTATACGGTCGGGCTTATGCACGGCAAGATGAAAAATACGGACAAAAAAGCGGTTATGCAATCGTTCTCCGAGGGCGAAACGCAGCTGCTCGTCTCGACAACGGTCATCGAGGTCGGAGTCGATGTGCCCAACGCCGTGATAATGGTTATAGAAAACGCCGAGCGGTTCGGGCTCTCTCAGCTGCATCAGCTCAGAGGGCGCATCGGGCGCGGGCAACATAAATCCACCTGCATTCTTATCACCGACGCGCAAAACGACACGGCGCAAAGGCGAATGAAGGTCATGGAGACTACAACGGACGGCTTCAAAATCGCGGACGAGGATCTCAAGCTGCGCGGTCCGGGCGAATTTTTCGGCTCGCGTCAGCACGGTCTGCCGGAGATGAAGATTGCCGATATGCTGAAGGACAGAGGCACGCTCGAGGAGATGCGGCGGGCTGCAAAGGAGATCGTGGCGCGCGACCCGGAGCTTTCGTCTCCCGAGAACGCGGCCTTAAACAGCGAGATACAGCGGCTCTTCGACGCAGTCGGAAGCGCCGGAATGAACTGAAAAAATCGCGCTGCCTTTTAACGGAATATTCATAAAACAGAAAAGTCCCGACAGTGATATCTGCCGGGACTTTTGTTGTGTATACAGATTGATAAATTGAGATTTGCAGAGCAGCTGCAATTACAACTCCCCTGTATGGGAGGCGGCTCGGCGAAGCTGAGACTGAGGGGTTATTGCACGGATTCGCCGTTTTTCACGGCTGTTTAATTTTTCAATATCCCCCTTTGCAGGGTGCGGCGACTCGACGCACCGCTGCCGCCGTCGGCGGCACAGAGGGCAAGCCGCAAGCAGAAGGCGCATTACACGACACGGGCGAAATATACAGATTTCCAGTGACGCTAACGCGTCAAAGGGTCGTCGAGTCGCCTACCCCTACAAAGTGAATATCCGCAAGCTACTGCAGAAACCGCGGGCGGATAATATCCGCCCCTACACGGTTCAATATTTGTCAGTCGCTGCATTTTGCTGGCGA